>Ga0209573_1000469_pt1 | contig 85354 bp, 65 predicted proteins | sample TNRBio252014_DNA_FD_185870 | JGI IMG/M metagenome (GOLD analysis project Ga0209573, IMG submission 185870) | Wastewater treatment Type I Accumulibacter community from EBPR Bioreactor in Madison, WI, USA - TNR Reactor_6/25/2014_ DNA (SPAdes)... | ecosystem: Engineered > Bioreactor > EBPR >... | reverse complement strand
AACCCTCTACACCAGAGGCTTCAGCCGCTTCGTTACCTCCACGACTGCTCCAGTTGCTACCGGCCGGAGCGAAAGTTGCCGGGCGGGATTCGCACCCGCTGAAAGACAGCGCATTGGCACGGCGCACGAACCAGCTAGGGTAGCACAAGCGGGGCTCGAGTTGCGGCAAGAATGCGCTGCAGAAGGGATTCGCCGCTGCTGGCCAGAGAACGCCCGCGCTTGCCGCGGCGCCGCGCGAACAGCCCGGGCACAGCCGCCGCAGTACGCGTGCAGGCGACCTGGCGATCTGGCGATCTGGTGAATTGCCAATCAGTCGCGGAAATTGCCGTATTTGATCGGAAAATCGGTGATCGCCTTGGTCACCATGGCGATACAGGCCTGCAGTTCGTCGCGTTTGGCAGCGCTGATGCGTACGGCATCGCCCTGAATCGATGCCTGTACCTTGAGTTTTGAATCCTTGATCAGCTTGACGATCTTCTTCGCCAAGTCTGACTCGATGCCGATCTTGATCTTCAGCTCCTGCTTGACCTTGTTGCCCGAGATCTGTTGTACCGCCTGGGCGTCCAGCCGCTTGGTGCTCTCCTTTTCTTTCTTTTCCATGGCCGGGAAGAGCAGATCCTTGATCTGATCGAGCTGAAAATCGGAATCGCCGTGCAGCGTGATCAGCTTGTCTTTCTCGTTCAGCTCGACTTTGGCACTGGTCGCCTTGAAGTCGTAACGATTGTCGATAGCCCGCTTGGTGACGTCTATCGCGTTGTGCAAAGCCGCCATATCGGCTTCCGAAGAAAAATCAAATGAAGGCATGTAAAGTCCTGTCGAGAGAGGTTTTGACAAAAGAGGCCAGCGCTTGCGAAACCAGGCCAGCGCGCTCACGAATGCCCGATCATTCGCCGGCCGGGCGGCCTTGAAGCCGGGTACCTGGGTTTTTGCGGTCCTCAAGAACAAGAGCGCAGAGCAGCGACCCCGGTCAAACGTCAAACGGCATCATCGGATGGCCGCGGCTTACGGACTCCATGAAGATGATGCCCTGTTTCGGTTCACCGATTTCACCGGCCTCGAAAAGCTGGGCGAACACCTCGTCTGCCTGCGGCGCCTCGACCAGCACCATCACCACATCGCGCTCGGTCCATAGAAGTGAACCAGGCTGCCGGCGACCCGTTCCGCGCGCGTGGTGATGGCTGACCGACAATACGCCTGGCGCGCTCTCGACCAGTTTCGCCAGCTTCATGCCTTGGCCGCTGACGATAATCGCCGTGATCAGCTTCTTCTCGACGCCGTAGCCGATATGCGCCAGCGCACTCATCCTGCCGCTCGCTCCGTGTGTACGCCAAAGCGGGCTGCCACATCGTGCGGCACATAGGTGGACATCTTGTCGAGTCGCGTCATCCACAGTATGCCCATGCCCGGCGTGTCCATTTTTGCCGAGACGAAGATACGTTCGAACATACTGTCCGCCTGCTCCGACGGCACCACGATATAGATGATTTCCTTCTCGGTGTTGACCGTCAGTCCGAGGATACCGAGCTGCTTTTGACGAACGCCGGTACCGTGGGCATAAAAAACGGCCGCCCCCTGCGCGCCCGCTTCAACCGCGACCTGGACCACATGGTCGGCAACGCCGCGCTGAACGACGACGGTGATCAGCACCACGTCGGTCAGGACGATCAGTTCACTTTGCTTGCTCATGCTTTCTTGCTCCTTCTCTTGCGTCCGCGTGTCTTCATGTCGATCCACAGGCCAGTCCCCAGCACCGAAATGATCGGGCCGACCGAACACATGGCGAGAATGCCAAAGCCTTCGGCAGCCCCGACTACTTCGCCGAGGCCGATGCCGAGTGCCAGCAGCAAGGGCACGGTCACCGGCCCGGTGGTGACGCCAGCGCTGTCCCAGGCGAGGTTAACGATCTCTTCGCGCGAAACGACGGTCAATGCCAGGGCAATCGAATAACCGCCGAGCAGCAGCATCCACACCGGCAGGTGGAAGAGGATGCGGGCAACCCCCAGCGCGGCACCGACGCCAACGCCGGCAGCAACGGCATGAATCAGCATGCGTTTGCGGAAAGCTCCGTCGGTGAGGTTCTCGACCGTCATGCCCATGGCGTTTAACGCCGGCTCGGCCACGGTTGCGCCGAAGCCGATGGCGAAAGCAAAAGTGAGGGTCAAGCCAATGCCCAACGCGAAAGGATAAAGCGGCGGCGCACCCGTTTCCCGATTTTCCGAGAACGCCCAGGGAACGTTGTTACCGGCTTGTTCGCCGAGCGCTACCAGCCCCTCGGTCAAACCAAGATTGAACAGCAACATGCCCGCCACGGCCATCGAAATGCCATAGATGAAGATGTCGCGCTGACGAATCTTCTCGCCCAGCAAGCGCGTCTGGACAAGCACCAGCAGCAGAACCAGCGGCACGATGGCGCGCAGCGCGCCGATAATCTCGGCGAAAGGCGTCTGGTTGTACCAGCCACCAACTGCCGGTGGCACAATGGGCAGCATCGAACCCTGACTGGTCAGATAGATCGCCGTACTGAGCACCGCAAGCACCGGGAAAACCGACGCCAGGGTAACGATTCCGAAACCCGACAACGGGTTATCGCTACGTCCCGTCGAGGCCGCCACACCAACCCCGACCGCCAGCACCAGGGGCACGGTGACCGGGCCGGTAGTTACCGCGCCGCAGTCCCAGGCAAGACCGATGATCGACGCCAGTTCGGGCTGTTGGGCGCACCAGGCGGTCAGCCCAAGAGTCAGCGGCATGATCAGCAGGATCATCGTCTTGAGCTTCCAGCCGAACATCGTGCGCAGCATCCCGATGCTCACCGCCAGACCGACCCCGCCGGCGATGGCCAGAACCAGCCAGTGGGAATAGGGGCCGAGCAGTTGGCGCAGCCACGGCGAGCGCTCGGGAGAAATGGCGCTGGCCGCTGCCTGTAGCGCCCCGATGGCCGGTTCGGCAAAAGTCGCCGCAACCCCCAGCAGCAGGCTGAACGAGAGCAGAACAGCCGGGTTCGTCTTGCCCGGCATCTGAAAGCCGACGTTCTCGGCGAGGGGCATCAAGCCGATCTTGACCCCTTCCATGAAGCACATCAAACCGATGATCACCGCCAGGATGCCGAACGCTACGGAGTCGGCGTCGAGCAAGGAAGTGCGCAGCGCGAGGGCCTGAAAACCGATCAGCATCAGCGCCAGCGGCACGACTGCACGCAGTTGTTCGCTGAAGCGCACAGAAACGTAGGGCGTCAGCAAACGGTGCAGATCGATAGCCCGCAGTGGGGGACGTTTGGGCCGTAAGCGCTCGGCGTCGAGAAGCGCAGCGAAGCTGATCTGTCGCTTGTGGCGCTGCACGGCGCCCAGATAGACGCCGTAGCGTAACTTGCGTTCTGCCAATGTTTTTCCTCCCACGCCAATCTACCATACAAGAAGGGATCACGTTCGCGGCTAGTCGTTCCTCAACAAGGTCCTGGGCCGACTGTCCAAACGGTCATGACATGTGGAGACGCCGCTGATGATGCCTGTCATGACGGTTCCCCACCACTTGCAGTGCGCCGGCACGGTCAAGCTTTGCCCTCACGGGCAAGGGCGCCCGGCGGCGCCCGTCGCTCAAAGCGCGTCCTGGACAACGTCCGCCTTGCTCGCGCACTGATAGCTCGTCGTACAACTGCTGAGCGAACAGACGCTCTCGGTCTTGACAGCCAGCTGCTTGCGCTCGGCGCACAGACTTTCGGCGCGGGCCCGAACATCGGCGATGGCCTTTTCCGAGTTCGGGTGATCGAAGAGCAGAAAGTTGGTATCGTCGCCATAGCTCAAGAGCAGACTGTCCGAGCAACTCGAGAGCAGGAAGACCAGCAGCAGCGCGCGGCTGGGCATCGACTTGCTAACGGTCATGACATGTTGGGATACCCCGGATCATGAAAGTCATGACCGTTTCCCCCTCTTCCCCGACACTTCTCCCGCGAGGGGAGAAGGGAGGTTCGTGAGTCGCATACGCGACTTTCACATTAACGGTCATGACAGTCGAGATACCCCGAATGATGAAAGTCATGACCGTCCCCCTCTTCCCCCGGCCCTTCTCCCGCAGGGGGAGAAGGGAGGTTCGTGAGTCGCATACGCGACTTTCACATTAAGCAGGCACAGGAAATTCAAAGCAGACTCCGATAGCAGAACTGGCCATGATCGCGACAATCGAAACACTATACACAATCGCCAAGTCAATGCCGAGCGCCTCGCCTGGCTCGCCCCCCTGGAGGCGACCCGGCCACCGCTCACCGCCGACGCCGCCGCTGGCTGTGGCTTGAGTTCACGGCCAGACGAAATACAATGGGTGGCGCAACAAGCCACGCTCACCCACGGCTTGACGGCTTCACTCACCCGATCCCAGGCATGCGGGGAGGCAGATTCCCCACTTGCCCAATCGCAAGAAGACTTATGGCAGATCAGAAGAAATGGGTCAGCGGCAGCTTGCCGAAGCGGGGTAGCGCAAGAGCTGCCAAGCCGGCGGCGTATGGCGCGGCAGTCACCGAGCGCCTGCTGCGCACGCAACAACGGCGTGCTGTCGGGCGTCCTCTGGCGACCGCGATTGAACACGAAGCCGACGCCGGTCGAGGCTTGCGACCGGCACTCCTTTCGATTCCCGGACTGATCGCCATTGCCATCGGCGTGCTGGGAGGCCTCCTTGCCACCGTGCAGGCAAGCCTGCCGCTTGCTGGAGTGGCGATCGTCGCGTTTGCTGGCGGCCTTGGGCTGGTGATGCGTGCCAGGGCGGCACGCTGCGGACGTTCCGGAAAAGGGGCGGACATCAGCAGAGACGCCGCCAAGCTGGATACCTTTCTCGCCCAGGTAGCCCCCAGACTTCCGCATGATGCAGCGCGCTCCCTTGCTGGCCTGAAAGAAACGCTGGCGAGAGCGGTCGACGTGCTGGCTAACGAGCAAAAAGCCCTGGTCGTACCTGTCGAAGAGCAGTTTTTTGTCAGAGAGGTCATCGCCCGCTACCTCCCCGACATGTGCCGGCACTATCTGTCCGTGCGCGATGCCAGCAAGGGCCTGAGCGTCAGGCCGGGCGAAAAAACGCCCGATGAATCGCTGCAGAATCAGCTGGATGTCCTGCATGGCCGCTTGCGAAAAGTGCTGGAGCTGGCCGCGGCAGACGAAGTTCGCAAACTGGCCAACCACGAGACCTTCATCAACAGCAAGCGCTAATCGCATCCCACTGGTTCAGGACGCGTCGCCAGGCCGGCGCCCGTCTGGCGGTGAAAGCGCGTCTATCGGTCCACCGCGGGCGCTTGGTCGTCGGCAAGCAACAAGGCCTTCTCCGTGCTCGACGATTCGAGAATATCGGCTTCCTGCTTGTCACGAACCAACTTGGCAAGGGTGAAGGCGGCGCTGACCAGAAACAGCCAGCTGACGACCATGTAGCTCTTTTCCCAAGTGCCAATTTTCATCCGGAAGAGGCCCCAGGCAGTGAGCACGACGGCGACGAGGAAGCCGATCCACACGGTCATGATCCAGGGGGTGGTATCGACGCGCTCGTCGCGATTGTCGCGGATCATCTTGGCCAGCGTAAATGCTGAAAACAGACAAAAGAACAGCCCGATGGCCAGAAATGCGCGATCGAGTTCTTCGCTGGGCATGCTCCATACGCCGATCGCACAGGCCAAAGCGGCAATGGAGAAGGATAGCCAGACCTGCAAATTCCAGGCCGAAGTATCACGCCGAATCAGGTAGTGCTGCGTCATTTGTGTTTCCTCTTGTCAAGACCAGCGATGAGTGCAAGTGAGACGAAAACTTCTACAGCCTGACCGGCCCTTCCAGGCCTGGGCTGCCCAGCGCGCGGATTTGCTCCTGGCGTGACTTGTCCAGGTAAGTCTGCGCTTTGGCCAACTGGTCGCGCATGACGGCATTATTTTGACCCATCACCTCGAGCGCTCGACTGCGGAAGCTGTCCATCGTATCCATCGCCTTGAACGTCAGGGCGAACATTTCCTTGAGTTTCTCGATCCCCAGCAGCGGGCTGCCACCGAACGCTGCGCTACGTTCGACATGGGTATTCAATTGTTTGCCGGTTTCGACAATCATGTTCTCGATGGTGCTGTTCACGCCGGAAAGCATGTCCATGACCTTGACCTGATTACCCGTGGCACGCGCCACCGTCTGCGCCACGGCCAGTGCCGACATGCCGGTGGTGGCAACCCGCTCGCAACCGTTGATCAACTCGCGGCAGGTCTTCTTGAGCACATCCATGGCCAGATAACCGTTCACACAAACGGCCATCTGGGTGAGCATGTCCTGCAGATTCTGCCGCGCATAGTAGAGAACTTCCTGCTCCAGCGCCTTGGCGCGCTCCGGATCGCTGCTTCTGGCCGCGGCGACTTTCTCTGCCAAGCGACCGTCAAGCTGTTCGGCAAAACGTATCGAAGCCTTCAGATGCTGCATGGCTTCCCATAAGCTGACCCGCGTAGCATCGATGTCGATACCGTCGCGTTGCAGGTCGTCCCGGGCCGCGTAGATCTGGCGCATGGCTGTCTGAAGCTGCTGACTGGCACTCTGGAACCTGCGGAAATAGGCTTTCAGCTTATCGCCGTAGGGAATCATTCCGAGCAGCTTGTTCTGTGAAAGCAAATCGCCTTCCTTGCCGGGATCAAGCTCATCAAGATGCCGACGCATTTCGCTGATCGCCTTGAATGCGGTCGAATCCTCCATACCAACCATGTTGCGCGCCATGAAGCGTCCGCTCATCAAATGAGCGGTCGCCGCGATTTCTTCTCGGCCCAGGCGGAACGCCGAGTCGACCTTTGCCCGGAACGCGTCGCTGTGCACATCTTCGCTGAGCAAGGCACTGATGAAGCGCTCAACCTGATCATCGACCGCGTCTGCGAGTTCTGCCGGCAAGGACGTTGCCTGCGAGGCGCGTTTTTCATCGACCAGCTTGATCGGCTCTGGCGGCGTGAGAACGAACCCCGGCTCGCCCGTTGCAGAGGTTTCAGACCCACTCGCCGAAGCAGCCATTTTCTGGTCTCCTCAAAGGAAAATTCGTCAGCCAGCAGGCACCGCCGAAACCGGAAGCCCGTCTCTGACAGGGGGATCTGGCCGATGCAATCGGCTTGGCATGATATCAGTTTTCCTGCCAAGCCACCCCCACGAAGATCCGTGCTCGCCTTGCAGGAGAAGCGTCAGTGAGGCAGGAAGTGAAGAGGGCGACTCAGGGAAGAGGCCCCTCCCCGTCGCATTACCGATAGTGTCGGCCGTTGGCGCCACACGGCTTCGACGGTCGGATAGCCTCCTGCTGACGTCGATCCCCGTTTAGAGCTACCATTGGTCTAGCCTCCCCCATAGGCTACTTGAATCATCGGCAGCGTATGGGAGCGACTTTTTCGAGGTACACGGCCTCGAACCTGCCTCCTTAGGCCAGCGCGATTCCTTTTATCAAACCCCACTCTCGGGTTCAATTATTTCAGTCAGGAGAAGAGTCATGAAAGATATAGTTTGGGACAAGATACTAAGCGTTGGGGTCGACGAAATAGATGACGATCACCGTAAGTTGGTGAATATTTTCAATCTACTCAATCATTCCGTAATGGACGAGGACCCCCCTGATTATATCGCGGCAACCTTGGAAGAGCTGATCAATTGCACGGTTTGGCACTTCAGCCACGAGGAACGCTTGATGCTGAAGCATCGTTATGAGGGAATTGAAGAACACCAAGCGGAGCACCGGGAATTGATTCAGGGCGCCAGGGAACTACAGCAAGCAATCCTTCAGGCGGACAAATCTGTGGTGAACGAACATATCGAATTTCTGGAGCGCTGGTTAACCGAACACATACTCACCACCGACTTGCGACTGGGCTCTTATCTTTCCCAAGTGATGTAGCCATCGCTTGACGGGGGCAGCGGAAAAACAGTTCAACTCAGGCTGCCTACGCCACAAAGACGAAGCTTGCGTCAATGATTCAGAGAGAGAGAAACGCCATACAACGCGTTTTCTGTCAGAAGACAAGAAAGTGGTATGTTCTTTTCCGGCAATCGTCTTTGAGAGCGGTAGTGAAAACCACGTGACACCCGCAGTAGCCGGGTTTGCGCCGGATCCTTGGCCAGCGCCTCGCTGCGCACCAGATGGTTGTCGGCTGTTGCCGATAGCACGTCGCCCGGCTGCGGGTCGAGCAGCAGGTCGATCTCGGTATCCAGCTCAACGGCGGCTTTGGAGAAAAGTCGCTACCACCTGCGCACAACTGGTTCCAATCATTCGGCAGTGCTTCCGAAAGCAAACCTTCAGGGTGCCTCCGGAAGCAGTGCCGTGCCCTGCCAGATATTTGTCGCACAGAGGTTCTTGCTCAGATCTGCGGTGAGTCTGGCGACGGCGGTGGCAGCGGCCGAGAGCGGGATGTGCTTCGAGGCGCAGAGCGCCAGGCGGCGCGTCAGCGTCGGGTTTTCGACGGGAATGGCGCACAGCGTGCCGGCCGCCAGTTCATGCTGCAAGGGCATCACCGGCAGCAGGGTGTGACCGAGGCCGGCGAGCAAAGTCGTGCGCAGGATGCTGACCGAGCTGATGTCGGCGATGACGTTCGGCCCCGCTAGCCCATGCGCGCGCGCCGCCGCCTCGATGATCGGGCGCACGCCATGTGGATTGGCGGGCAGGATCAAAGGCAGCAGCAGAGCCTGCTGCAAGCTCACCGCCGCCTGCGGGCGATCCGCTGCCGAGGCGGGCGAAATCAAGGCCAGTTCTTCATCGAGCAGGTACTCGCAGGCAAACTCGTCGATGCTGCCGTCGTCGAACAACAGGGCCAGGTTGATCTGGCCGTTGCGCAGTTGCTGGACGAGGTTGCCGGTCAGCTCTTCCGTCAGCTCCAGTTCGACCTTCGGCAAGTGCTGGCGGACGGCCTGCAGGAGCGGCAAGGCCAGTGCATTGGAGGCACTGTGCGGTACGCCGAAGACGACTTTACCGCTCGGATCGCCGGCGCTGTTGCGAACGCTGGCTGTGGCGTCGTCCACCTGCCGGAGGATGGCCGTGGCGTGGGCGAGGAAGATGCGACCCGACTCGCTCAGTTCGACCCCGCGCCGCGAGCGGTGAAGCAGGCGCGTCCCCAGCTCTGCTTCGAGCTGCGCGAGTTGATGGCTGAGCGCGGACTGGGCGACGAACACCTGCTCGGCCGCCTTCGAGAAGCTGCCGTGCTTGGCAATGGCTGCAAAATATCGCAACTGACGGAGTTCCATGGTGATGCAATAGTACACGTTCAATCGTGATTCGAGATACGACTATCTCCATTCAATGCTTTGCAGATACGAAGGGTTCGGGTCAAATAGAGCCATCTGACCAACGCGAACACCTGCAGCCACCCGCTGCCAGAACCCAGGCCCACCCGGCCACCATTCGCCGAGGAAACACTTTCTACAGAAAGTGGGATCGCAAGGCTCCCATCCCCGAGCCTGCTGACGGAAGCCAAGCAAAGGCCCGCATCTGGCGGGCCTTTGCTGCTTCTGGTCGCATTGCCCCCGCTTGCACGGACACTTTCGCGAGACCGTTTGGCGTCGTCCACCTGGCGACTGCGCGGGGATCCCGCGGCAATGGCAGGACGGACGGTGCTCGTGGCGAACGACGAAGTGAAGCGATCCAGGAAGCGCCGCTTGCCGCGGCGAGGTAGCTTTCATGGCCATGGTGGCAAGCTTCACTGGTCGACTTGGCAAGCCCCCCCGCAATGGATAAGCTGACGCGCTAGTGACTCGCCTGGTGGGCGTATCCTGCCCGAGCGCAGTTGCCCGTGACCCTTGTCGCTTCGCTCGTAAATCGTTGTTCTGTATCCGAGGATTCTTGATGAACTCGAAAACCTCCCGATCCTGTGCGCTGCTTACAGCACTGATATTCGCGCTTTCCCCGACGCTGGCGCAGCAAGCGCCGTCAGCGCCCCTAGCCGAGCCAGCGCCGGCAGGTGCGGCGCAGCAAAGCTTCTCGCAGGAAGACCTGGACCGGCTTCTGGCGCCCATTGCCCTGTATCCGGATGCGCTGCTGGCACAGATCCTGATGGCTTCGACCTACCCGCTGGAAGTCGTCGAGGCGGCACGCTGGTCGAAGGCCAACCCCAAGGTCACGACCGAGAAAGCGCTTGAGGACGCAATGGCCAAGCAGCAATGGGATCCGGCGGTCAAGTCGCTGACTGCGGTACCGGACGTCCTCAAGCAGATGAACGACAACCTCAGCTGGACGCAGAAACTTGGCGACGCTTTCCTCGCCCAGCAGGCGGCAGTGATGGATACCGTGCAGTCGCTGCGCGCCAAGGCCGACGCCACCGGCAACCTCAAGACGACGCCGCAGCAGGTGGTCAGGACCGAGACACAGGGCAGCCAGACGATCTATGTCGTCGAGTCGCCAAAGCCGGACGTGATCTACGTACCCACTTACAATCCAAGCGTGGTCTACGGCAGCTGGTGGTATCCGACACCGCCGTACACCGTCTATCCGCCGGCCTACGTCTATCCACCCGGCCTGGTCTTCGCCACCGGCCTGCTCGTTGGCGCCGCAATCTGGGGAGGCTGCAACTGGGGCTGGGGCCGCGGCTCGGTCAACGTGAACGTCAATCGCTACAACTCGTTCAATCGCAGCAACATCAGCAACAAGAACTGGAATCACAACGTCAATCACCGCCGCGGTGTCGCTTACGGGGACAGGAACGTGGCGCGCCAGTACAACCGTGGCAGCAACGCCGCCGCAGCCAAGTCGCGCGAGAACTTTCGCGGTCGCGCCGAAAGCGGGCGCTCGGAGCTCAAGGGCATGGATCGCAAACAGCTGAACGATCGCGTTCAGAACGCTGATCGTGGCGCTAGGGCAGCGACACGCGACAAGACCGCCGGTGTCGGTTCCGGTGCTGGTGGCAGAGGAGCAACGGCAAGCGACCGCATGCAGGGCGGCGGCGGAGCGCGGGCATCGGCAAGCAACCGCATGCAGGGTAGCGAAGCACGGTCGACTGCCAGCAACCGCATGGCTGGCAGTACCGCGCGCAACAATGCGAGCAGCAGCGCGAGGGGTAGCGGTTTCTCGGGCGCCGGCAACGGCCGCTCGACACGCGAAGCCAGCCAGCGCGGCAACGCCAGCCGCGCACAGATGAGCAACCGCGGCGGCGGAGGTGGTCGTGGTGGCGGTGGTGGTGGACACCGTGGCGGCGGTGGTGGCGGCCGTGGTCGCTAAGCAGCCCTGCCCCCCCACCCCCACGGAGAACAAGACGATGAAACTCAAGCACACGCTCAAGACGCTCGCTGCCGCCCTGTTGATCGCGACAGCCCCCCCGACTTTCGCCGCGCCAGCCAGCCAGTCTGCGCCGGCGCAGAAAAAAGTCATCAGTGCTTTTGCAACGCCTGACGATGCCGCCATGGCGCTCGCGGCAGCGGTCCGCGCGCAGGATGCGAAAGCACTGCTGGCGGTCGTCGGCCCGGACTCGGGAAGCTGGCTTTTCAGCGGCGACAGCGTCGCCGACCGCGCGGACTGGCAGAAATTCCTGGCCGCATACGATGAGAAGCACGGCATCAGCAAACAGGCGGATGGCCATGCGGAGCTGGTCGTCGGCGACGACGACTGGTCCTTCCCGGCACCGTTGGTACACAGGGAAGACGGCTGGGTTTTCGACGCCGCTGCCGGACGAGAGGAGATCACCAGCCGGCGCATCGGCCGCAACGAACTTGACACCATCCAGACCTTGCTGGCGATCGTCGATGCGCAGCGCGACTACGCCGCCGACGATCTCGACGGTAACGGATTCAACGACTACGCACGCCGTTTCGTGTCGACCAAAGGCAAGCGAGATGGCCTTTTCTGGCCGGTGCAGGAAGGGCAGCCGGAGAGTCCCCTGGGGCCACTGATCGCCGAAGCCACGGACGAAGGCTATGCCGTCAAGCAGTCGAAAGCCAAGCGTTATGAGCCAAAGCCCTTTCACGGCTATCTCTACCGCATGCTGACCGCCGAGGGCGAGAACTCCCCGGACGGCGCCTACAACTACCTCGTTGCTGACAAGATGATCGGCGGTTTCGCCGTTGTCGCCTACCCCGCCAAGTACGGAGTGTCAGGGGTGATGACTTTCCTCGTCAACCACAATGGCGTGGTCTACCAGAAGGACCTCGGCGATGACAGCGCGCCTGCGGCCAGCACGATGAGCCGTTTCAATCCCGACTCCAGCTGGACGGCAGTGCCCTAAACCAGGCGCGCACAGTTGCCGGCATGACGACTGACGACGATAGACGATAGCCATGCCGCGCCGGGTGCCGCCGGGCGATTCTTGCCGCTATCTCCCTGGCGGACGCTCGAAAAGGGCGATCGACTCGACGTGCGAAGTGTTGGGAAACATGTTCACCACGCCCGCGCCACGCAAGCGGTAGCCCTTCTCGCGGACCAGAATCGCCGCGTCGCGCGCCAGGCTCGGCGGACTGCACGAAATGTAGACGATGCGCCGTGGGCCGTCAGCGGCCAGTGACTTGACCAGCTCCAGCGCCCCATCGCGCGGCGGATCGATGAGCAGCTTGTCGAGCCGGCCAAAGGCGGCAACGCTCTCGGCAGTCGCCGCGAAGAGGTTGGCAACACGATACTCAACGCGTCCATCGAGTCCGTTCGCCGCCGCATTCTCGGCCGCCCGGACGACGAGTTCAGGGCTGCCCTCGACGCCGAGAACCTGCGCGCCCGAACGGGCGATGGCCAGCGAGAAGTTCCCCAGCCCGCAGAACATGTCGCCAATCCGCTCGCCGGGCCGCGGTTCCAGGAGACTCACTGCTCGCCGCACGAGCACGCGATTGATCGCCGGATTGACCTGCGTGAACTCGGTCGGCGAGAAGAAATGCTCGACACCGAAGTCGGGCAGCAGATAGGAAAGCGGCGGCCCCTCCTGCGGATGGAAGCGGTAGGCCGTTGCCGGCCCCTTCGGCTGCAGATAGAAGACGACCCCGTAGCGGTCGGCAAAGTCGCGCAGCCGACCCTCGTCATCCGCACTCGGCGCTTCCAGAACGCGCAGCACGAGAGCCGTGACCCGCTCACCAACGGCGACTTCGATCTGCGGCAGGCGATCGCGGATCGAGAGCGCTCCGATCAACTCGCGCAGCGGCAACAACATCGCCGACAGATGTGGCGGCAGTACCTCGCACTGCTGCATATCGGCGACGTAACTGCCTCGCCGCTCGCGAAAGCCGACCAGCACGCCGCCTTTCTTGGCCACGAAGCGAACCGACAGCCGCGCGCGATAGCGGTAAGCCCATGCCGGACCATGAATCGGCGCGTACAGCTGCTCGGCACTGATCTCGCCAAGATGGCGCAAATGGTCTTCGAGCAAGCGCTGCTTCGCCGCCACCTGCGCACTGGCATCGAGATGTTGCATGCTGCAGCCGCCACAGACGCCGAAATGCGGGCAGCGCGGCGTCACACGATCCGCCGACGGATCGAGAACACGCAGCGTCCGCGCCTGTTCGTAAGTCGGTTTGCGGCGATGAACGGCGTATTCGACGCGCTCGCCCGGCAAGGCGCCTTCGATGAAAACCGTCGTGCCGTCGACCACGATCAGCCCGCGCCCCTCGTGGTCCAGCGAGTCAATGGTTCCGGTGGGCATGCTCTCTATCCGCAAAATAACGGGCGATTCTACCGCAACGGCAATGACTTATCGGAAGACCACGACAAGGAGAGCCACTCGCTTGCAGCCCGCTGGATTCCCTCACCCGATGCACCAGGTCAGCAAGCTAAGCAAAGTCGGCGATCACGGCCCCGCGCCGCCGAGGACAATCGGCAATGGCTTGCCTGGGTGGCGGCAAGCCTGCTATCTTCGCCGGCGAATGACCTGAAAGATGGCTTGCCATTTGACAGAAATCGCCCAAGGCACGTGGAGTACTGCTGATGACCAGTCGCCTGCTCACCACCTGGACCGAACACGACAGCGCGCTACAGGAGATCCTGGACCTGTCGCCAAAGAGCTTGCTGATCTTCGACGAAGACCTGTCACCCCTCAAACTTGAAAACCCGGCCAGAATTGCCGCCCTGAATCGTCTGCTGAGCTCCCGGCAGCAAGGCAGTCAACTGACGATCGTCGTTCAGAAGACCGAGTTCGTCCGGCAATACAGCCCGCAATTGATGAAGCTGTTACGCGTCTATTCGCCGACCCTGCAGATCATCCACGCGCCACCACAGCTCGAAGCGCGAAAGGACTCCCTGCTGATCGTCGATGACAAACACGCGCTGGTGCGCTTCCACCGCGACCACGCCCGATCCCGGCTGATTACCGACGATGTCCAGGAGTGCAAGCCCTACCGGAAGCGCTTCGACGAGATCCTCGGCGAAGGTGGCGACCCGATCAGCGCGACCACGCTCGGACTGTAAGCGTGTAAGCGCCGCGCCGGCGTCTGCCAAGGGCGGCCCCGACCACCTGGCGCCGATCTGGCGAGTCCGCCAGGCACTTCACGAGTGCGGCGAAGACTGCCAATTCGGCTACACTTGCCGGCTTTTCCCGGAAACCTTCACCTTGACTCGCGCCCAGGCCAATCTGCTGCTGCTCGCCGTCGCCCTGATCTGGGGTTCGGCTTTCGTCGCCCAGGCCGAAGGCATGGCCGGCGTCGGGCCGCTGACCTTCACCGGCATCCGCTTCCTGCTCGGTACCGCCGTCATCGCCCCGCTCGCCTGGCGCGAGTGGCGCCAGCTGTCGCTACGCCAGGCGCAGCCGCTGCCCACCGATGCCCTCGGCATCAGCGCCCTGGGCGTGCTGCTGATGCTTGGCGCCGTCTTTCAGCAGATCGGCATCATCAGCACCACGATCACCAACGCCGGCTTTCTCACCGCGCTTTACGTGCCGCTGGTACCGCTGCTCGGCTGGCTGCTGCTGCGCACACCCGCGCACTGGTCGGTGTGGCCGACGTCGATCGGTTGCCTGATCGGCACCTGGCTGCTCTCCGGCGCGCAGGACTTCGAGCCCGTCGTCGGCGACCTGTGGGTGATGGCCAGCAGCATCTTCTGGGCCTTGCATGTGATTTTTCTCGGACGCATCGCCGAGCGCCTGCACGCACCGTTCCTGATCGCCAGCGGGCAATTCCTGGTCTGCGGTGTCATCAGCCTGCTTTGCGCCGTGCTCAGCGAAAGCATCACCGTGAGCGGAGTCGTGCAGGCTGCTCTGCCGATTGCCTACGCCGGCCTGGTGTCGGTGGGCATCGGCTACACCACGCAGGTGGTCGCGCAAGGCTATGCGCAGCCCGCCGACGCGGCGATCATCCTCTCCGCCGAAACCGTCTTCGCCGCCCTGTTCGGCTTCCTGCTCATGGGTGATCGGCTGCACGCCAACGGCATCGCCGGCTGTGCGCTGATCCTGGTGTGCATCGTCGCCGTCCAGATCGCGCCGCTGGCCGCAGCCGGCAGGCAAGCGCTTGCCCGGCGAGCGCAATAGGACGGAAAGCGCGGGAAGACCATCCCCATCTCGCGACGAAGGGCATCGAGGTGGTTGACGTTGTCGTTGAGGACGATGCCGTCGATAACGCACCAACCGTGGAGTCGATCGCCTTCTCGGCCGCTCAAGCACCGTCTGCAAAAACATCGTCAAGATTGGCCGCATCAAGCACTTCTAAACCCCACCTATCGAGCTGAGCAGGACTGGCCTGCGCCAGACGTTCCGCGACCCAAGCCGGCAGCGCCCCAAAACGGCGCGCGAGTTGCTTTTGCAGCAGGGCTGCCTCGCCCTGTTGCATGCCCTCCTGGCGACCTTCCTGGCGACCTTCCTGACGACCTTCCTGGCGACCCTCCTGGCGACCCTCCTGGCGACCCTCCTGGCGACCCTCCTGGCGACCCTCCTGGCGACCTTCCTGGCGACCTTCCTGCAGGCCCTGCTGCCGCCCCTCACGCAGGCCATCCTCTTTCCACTGTTTGGTCCATTCGTCGACGGTTTCTGCGAGCATGGTATCGATCTCCTGTAATTCCTTGACTTCGGGTATTTCCTGCCCGGGCATCAGCCGGCGCAGCACGATGCGGTTGATCCAGACGACGAAAGCGCGGCGCAGACTCGCGTATTGCGGCCCCTGCAAACGCTTCTGCAGCAGCGACACCGCTCGCCGCACGTCCGCCGGCGCGCGGCTAGCTTCGAGACGAATGATACCGGCGACGGTGTTCTCCGTGTCGGTCAGCTCGGCGTCGCCGAGCGCCGCCTCCTCCAGCAGGAAATAGCGTTGCGCCGGGTGATAAGGCTTCAGGCTGGCCGGCAAGGGCTCGATCAGTTCGCTGACTTCGCGCGCAGCGGTCCAGCGACGGCGCCCGTTGTAGAGAACGAGCGGAAAAACCGCCGGCAGCTTCCGCTGGCTGCCGATTTCGCCGCTCTTGATCAGATCCTGATACAGCAATCCGGTATAGACCATGATGCGCAAGGCCATCCACGGATCGACGCTGCTCTGGAACTCGAGCAGCAGGTACACATAGAGCCAGTCGCCACGGTGGCGCGCAGGCGCCAGACGATGTCATCCTCACGCTCGCGCAGATCGTCGCTGACGTAGCTGGCAGCGACTTTTTCGAGCGTCGCGAAGTCCAGCTCGGCGACCCAGTCCTCGGCGACGAAACCGCGCAACAGGTCTTCGACGACCTGGGCGTGCGAAAAGAGCAGCTTGTAGCCCGAGTCGTAGGTCGCGGCGGCGGCGGGCGGTGGCGAGTCGGCAGGCATGGGGTCGATGGCTTCCAGGCTGGAGATCGTTGCTCGTGCGAATGCGCTTCGACCTATATTCTCGCACAGCGAGCCCCTATGGCGGCCACGGTAACGATGGCAGACAATGCGCCGCCAGGCGCGGTCGCCACCGGCGACCACCTGCCTGAAAGGGTTTTCGGCTAAGATCGAAGCTCCGCAGCACGCCAAACAACAAGTAGACGCCCGCTCTTCCCTCTCTCCCATCGTCAGCCATGGACATCCTCCAGCAAGCAAGCGAACTGTTGCGACCTCTGATGGACGCAGGCCGCCGTGATACCTGGCTGAGCCTCGCCTTTCACGACCAACATCGCGACATTTACGATTCGATAGACCAGAGCGGTGCGACGCGAGAGTTCACCCTGCGCTGCGTCCGTAATCTGCTCGAACGCGGCTTCGTCGGCTCGCGGCATTCCTTGTCGCTGCTGCTGGAGGTCGTGCGGCGCTATGCCGGCGACGAGAAACAGGCCGATTTCTGCGCCCTTCTTCGCGCGCTCGACGCGCTCGGCGAGCGCCCGCCCGACGCCGACTGCCCCTACCGTGACCTGCGCGCTTTCCGCGAAGAGGACCAGCCGGTCTTCTTCGGCCGCGACGCGTTCACCAGCGAACTCGTCGCCGCCGTCGACCGTCAGCCCTTTGTTGCCGTCGTCGGCGCTTCGGGCAGCGGCAAGTCGTCGGTGGTGCAGGCCGGGCTGATCCCGGTGCTGCGCGCTCGCGGCGGCTGGGCGGTGGGCATCTTGCGGCCCGGTCCCGAACCCTGGCGCAGCCTCGCCGCCTGCCTGCTCGAACTGATCGAAGGCGAGCCAAGCGCCGACGAGCGCGTCAAACGGGTGATCGCCACGGGCAAACTGGCCGCCCGGCTTGCCGTCGCCCTGCCCACGACAGCCAAGGACGGAAGCTGCGTCGCCTTACGGCACCTGGTCGACGCCACCCTCGCTGCCCACCCCGGCAGTAGCCGCGTGCTGCTGGTCGTCGACCAGTGGGAAGAGCTGTACACCTACCCGCAGACAACGCCCACCGACGCCGCGGCGTTCGCCGACCGACTCGTCGAAGCGGCACAGCACGCGCCGCTGAGCGTGGTGTTGACGCTGCGCGCCGACTTCACCGGCCGTGCCATCGAGCACCGGCCGCTGCGCGACCGGCTGCAGCAGGCGACGGTTTTCCTCGGCGGCATGACCCGCGCCGAGCGCGAGCGGGCGATCAGCGGCCCCGCGCAGGTGGCCGGCCTGCGCTTCGAACCGGGTCTCGTCGGCCGTCTTCTCGACGACATCGGCGACGAACCCGGCAACCTGCCGCTGCTCGAATTCTGCCTGACGCAACTGTACGCCCGCAGTCGGGACGGCACCCTGTGCCAGGCCGCTTTCGAAGCCATCGGCGGCGTCCGCGGCGCCATCGTGCAACGTGCCGACAGTGTCATCGACGCCATGGAGAGTGAGCATCCAGGCCGCGCGGCGATGGCCCGCGATATCTTCCTGCAGCTCGTGCAGCTCGGCGAAGGCAGCGAGGACACCCGCCGGCGCGCGCCGCTAGTCGACTTCGACGATGTAGCGCGCGCGCTGATCGACGAGCTGGCGACCGCCCGCCTGCTGGTCACCGGCCGCGACCCCGGCAGCGCAACGGAGACCGTCGAGGTCGCCCACGAAGCACTGATCCGCAACTGGCCCCGCCTGCAGGAGTGGCTGCAGGAAGACCGCGCCGACCTGCACCGGCGACGCGAAATCGGACGTGCCACCCTGGACTGGCAGGCGCACGGCGACAGTTATCGCTGGCCCGACGAGCGGGTGATCCGCGAAACCGCGCCGATGCTGCAGCGCCTCGGATCGCGCTTTGAGCTGAACGACGCCGAGCGCGATTTCCTCGGCCCGCTCGCCGCCGAGAAGATGCTCGCGCTGCTCGACGAGGCCTCCACCCCGCAGGCCTTGCGCGCGCAGATCGGCGACCGTCTGGCGCTGCTCCCCGGCGGCGACCCGCGCCCCGGCGTCGGGGTCGGTGCCGACGGCCTGCCGGAGATCGCCTGGCACGCGATTCCGGGCGGCGAGGTCGAACTGGACATCGAGGCCACTGGCCTGTGGAAGCGCTGGCGCGGTCGGCCGCGCTTCCAGGTCGCGCCTTTCCACATCGCCCGTCATCCGCTGACGGTCGCCCAGTGGCGCGTCTTTCTCGAAGCCGCCGACGGCTACGACGAACGGGTGCGCAAGACTTATCAGTGGCAGCCGGTTCCGCAACGCGGCGCCGACAACCAGCCGGCGGTGAACGTCACCTGGATAGAAGCGATGGCTTACTGCGAGTGGCTTTCTGCGGCGCTTGGCTTTGCCGTCCGGCTGCCGACGGAGTGGGAGTGGCAGCAGGCGGCGACCGGCGGCGACCCGCGCAACGAGTTTCCCTGGGGCGAGTGGCAGGAAGAACGGGCCAACACGTTCGAGAGCGAATTGGGCCGGACGACTGCCGTCGGCCTCTATCCGCAGGGGGCAAGCGCCCAGGGCGTGCTGGACCTTGCCGGCAATACCTGGGAATGGTGTCTCAACAAGTTCGACACGCCGAGCGATGTGTCAGCGGGTGGTGACGCCCGGCGCGTGGTGCGCGGCGGCTCGTGGAACGACGATCGCCACGCCGCGCGCTGCGCCTGCCGCCTCGGCGACGCTCCCGACGCCCGCTTCGGCCTTCTCGGCTTTCGGGTGTTGTGTGTCTCCCCCATCCTGAAGCGCTGAGCACCGCAGCTCTGATCTCTGTCGCCACTGTTTCGCTGACACTCTGGAACGCCGCGAAGCGGCGTTCTGCGGGGCGCGAAGCGCCCCGCGCGAAAAATTTTTAGGGCGGAACGCCTCAGCCACGCCGATCCTTTCGCGTGTGCCGCACCGGCCAGCACCGACGCCGCTCAGCAAGCCGGCAAACCACCATCGGGCAAAGGTTTTGCGCTAACATCGCCGCTGCGCGCCACCGACAAGAACCGCACCCGCCTTTCCGCAAAGCCGGCATCGACAGCAATCCATGGACATCCTTACGCAAGCGATGAAACTGCTGCGCCCCTTGATGGACAAGGCGCGCCGCAACACCTGGCTGATCCTCGCCTTCGACGGCAAACATCGCGACATTTACGACGCCATCGACCAGGACGGCACGACGATGGATTTCACCGTGCACTGCGTCAGCCGCTTGCAAGCCCGTGGCTGCGTCGGATCGCGACACGCGCTCTCGCTGCTCCTCGAAGAGGTGCGCGGCGACGCCGGCGACGAGCTCCAGGACAGTTTCCAGAGCCTGATCGACGAACTGGATGGTCCGTGCAGCGCGCGTCGGAGCGGCGGGGCTGGCGCGCACGCGGCCTTCGAACCATCAACGCTTGCAGGGCAGGCCGCCGACGCCGCAAAAAGCGAAGCCAGGTCACAGATCGCGCTGACGCCACGCTTCCCTGGCGGTCCTTCGCAAGCGCGGCCCGACGCCGCAGCAAGCACCAAGCGCGATTTCTTCGTCAGCTATACGGGGATCGACAAGGACTGGGCGGAATGGATCGCCTGGCAACTCGAAGACGCCGGCTATACCGCGTTTATCCAGGCGTGGGACTTTCACGCCGGCGGCAATTTCGTCCTCGACATGCATCGCGCCGCCGCCAACGCACGCCAGACAATTGCCGTCCTGTCCAAGGATTATCTCGCGGCGCCGTTCCCCCAGGCGGAATGGGCGGCTGCCTTCGCGCAGGACCCCACCGGTGCGGCTCGAGTTCTCGTGCCGGTGCGGGTGGGCGACTGCCAACCGGAAGGCCAGCTGCGCGCGATCACCTACGTCGAGCTGGTCGGACTCGACGAGCCGACAGCCAGGCAGGCGCTGCTCACGCGCATCCGTGGCGAGCGGCTCAAACCGTCTCACCCGCCGGGCTTCCCCGGCACCACCGCCAGTGCAGCGACTGCCTCTCCCCAACCCGGCTTTCCGGGCCAGCCGCAGGCACTTGGCGAGCTACGCGCAGCGCTGCTCGCCGGACGACCCGTTCCCGAACCTGGCAAGCAAGCGCTCGAGCAAATCCTCCGCTACTCGCCGCGCACGCTCGAAGACTACCGCCTGGCGCGAGTCGCCGAATGGTCGCAGGCGCGCTACGCGCTCGACAAGCGCTTCACGCGGCTGACGCTGCTGCTCGATCAGGGACCAGAGGCGCAGGGCACGCGCTGGCAGGCGCAGCAGAACACTTTCGACGACCTGCGTAAAGTGCTGGTCGAAGCGCAAGAGCCGGCGCTGGTGCTGCTCGGCCCGCCCGGCTGCGGCAAAAGTACGCTGCTGCGCCGCCTGGAACTAGACCTCGCGCTCGATGCGCTGCGCGCCGCCGAACCCGAGCAGGCACCGCTGAGTTTCTTCGTGCCGCTCAACCGCTACCGCCCGACGCGCCCTGGCGCGGCACTGCCGGCACCCGCCGACTGGCTGGCACAGGAATGGGCGCAGCGCTATCCGCAACTGCCGGCACTGGGCGAACTGCTGCAGAGTGCTCGGCTCGTGCTGCTGCTCGACGCGGTCAATGAACTGCCGCACGCCGACGAAGCCGACTACCGCGAGCGCATTGCCTGCTGGCGCGACTTCCTCAACGAACTTCCGACCGGCACGCGCACCATCTTCTCCTGCCGCAGCCTGGACTACAGCGCCCCGCTGTCGACTCCCGCGGCACCGGTGACACACGTACGCATCGAGCAACTCGGCGACCCGCAGGTCGAGGAATTCCTGACGCTCCACGATGCCGATCGCGGCCCGGCGCTATGGCAGCAACTGCGCGGCACGCCGCAGCTCGACCTCTTCCGCTCGCCCTTCTACCTGCGCCTGCTGCTCGCCCAGACCGGCGAGGATGGCACGGCACTGAGCGGCAAGGCAGCACTGTTCACCGGCTTCGTCCGCCAGGCGCTACGACGCGAGATCGACGCCGACAACCCGCTGTTTCGCCCCGGCGTGCTGCTCGGCAAGCGCGACCTCGCACGCATCATCGGGCCGCAATGGCGCAACGCGATCGACCTGCCATCCTGCGCGCCGCTGCTGCCGGCGCTCTGCCAGCTCGCCTTCGCGCTGCAGGCCCGGCGCGCACCCGGCGAAGCGTCGCGGGTACGCGTGCCATACGACGACGCGCTCGAACTGCTCGGCGAGCAGCACAGTGAAGATCTCCTGCACGCCGGCGTCGCCCTGCAGGTTCTCGAAGTGCAGTGGGACGATGTCTTCTACGTCCATCAACTGCTGCAGGAATACTTTGCCGCGCGTGCGCTGGCGGCCACGCCGCAGCCGGCGCTGGCCGCCAGCGCCTGGCGCGCCGACCAGATATCGCCGACACTCGAGGAAGTGCTTGCCGGCCTCGCCGATTCCGACCCCCTGCCCGAGGCGCCGACCACCGGCTGGGAAGAAACTTTCGTTCTCGCCACGGCCATGGCGTCAGTGCCCGCCGACTTCATCGACGCCGTGATGGCGGTGAACCTGCCGCTCGCCGGCCGCTGCGCCGCCCAGCCCGACGTCAGCTTTCCCGAAGCGCTGCGCAGCCGCCTGCAGCAGGCGCTGCTCGCCCGTAGCCGCGACCCCGCCGCCGACCTGCGCGCGCGCATCGCCGCCGCCGGGGCGCTCGGCGAACTCGGCGATCCGCGCTTCACACGCTGCAGCGGCGTGCACGGCGACTACCTGCTACCGCCGTTGGTGGACATCGCCGCCGGCGACTACCCGATCGGCAGCGACGAAGGGCTGTACGAAGACGAGTCACCGGTGCACCCGGTGCCGCTCGCCGCCTCCGCCATCGCCCGGTTCCCGGTCACCAACGCCGAGTGGCGCCTGTTCATCGCCGCTGGCGCTTACGACGACGAAGGCTGGTGGGAAGGCAGGGCAGCACAGGACTGGCGGCGCGGCGAAGGAACGGCGGAGGGGCCGAAGCAGCAATGGCGCCAGGACCGGCAGTGGTTCAATGACGATCCGCAGCGTATCGGGAACCTGCTCCGCGAAGGCCAAATCACCTCGAAACAGGCAGAGGATTGGGAAACGATACGGCTAATGTCGGAGGACGAATTCGAGGCGCAGCTCGATGACTGGTATCCGGCCGGCAGGCAGACCCAGCCCACCAACTGGAAGGATCCGGCGTACAACGACCCGGCGCAACCGGTCGTCGGCATCTGCTGGTACGAAGCACGCGCCTACTGTGCCTGGCTGTCGGCGCAGACCGGGCAGTGCTGGCGGCTGCCGAGCGAAGCCGAATGGGAAGCTGCCGCGCGCGGGAGTGCCGGTCGTAGGTACGCGTGGGGCAGAAACTTTGACGCCGGATCCTGCAACACTTGTGCGACGCACATTCGCGGAACGACGCCGATCGGCGTCTTCCCCAGCGGCGACACGCCGGAAGGACTGGTCGACATGAGCGGCAACGTCTGGGAATGGACCAGCAGCGCCTACCATTCCTATCCGTACGCAGCCGACGCCAGGCGCGAGGAACCCGAACAAGCAGGGGCCCGGCGCGTGCAACGCGGAGGCTCGTGGGACATCCTTCACCACCATGCACGCTGCGTCTTTCGCAACTACGATGATCCTTGCTACCGAGGAAGCGTCGTGGGTTTGCGGTTGGCGTGCACTCCCCATCCTGAAACGCTAAAACCGCAGCTCTAACCCCTGTCATCTCTGCTTCGCTGTCCCTCTGGAACGCCGCGTAGCGGCGTTCTGCGGGGCGCGTAGCGCCCCGCGCGCCTATGCCGTCGGATAGCCGGCCTCCTCGATGATCTCGCGGATGTCGCTCTCACTCACCATCGCCGTGTGCTCGATGACCGCCTCGCCGCTTTCCAGCGAGACCTCGACGTGGCCGATACAGGGCAGATCCTGGATCGCATTCATCACCAGGCGCAGGCAGTCGTCGGATTTCATTCCGGTGACTTTCAGGGTAGTGGTCGGCATCGCAGGCTCCTCTTCGGTGTGGCTGCTCATTGTATTCGCTAAGCCCAGCGTCGGCTGCGCCTCCTCGCAATGACGCTGGGAGGGGCATGGTTGCCGAAAAGCTCATAAAGAACGCAGCACTATCCTAGCGCATGATGGGTTCACGTCGGGCCAGCGATGCCAACGCGCGCTCGGTGCCCGCAACGCCCGATACTACCGGCATTGAGGGCAGATGCCCCGTCTTCACCCAGATCACCGTTTCAACTTCCGTGTACGGGCAGTGCGCGCTCAAGTGTGGACTGCGCAACCAGCTGCCGGCAGGATAACGGCCGTGTTCATCGATGAACTCGCCGCTGAGCACGAAGATTTCCTCGCCGCCCCAGTGCCGATGCGGCACGAAGCGTTCGCCGGCCGGCCATTTGACGAGCGCCACATGCTCCACTTCGTACGCATGCAGCGGCATCACCTGCAGTCCGCCCTGGCCGGGTAGCCAGGCCGCGCTGGCCGTATCGATCCGGACGCTGGCGGTGTCGCCGGCGGCGAACTGGTGCAGCTTCACGAACAACACGCAGCCGCCTGCGCTGAACGGTGCGTGGCCGCTGCCGGGAGGATTGCGCAGGTAGCTGCCGGGTCCGTAATCGCCGGCCTCGTCCGAGAAAACGCCTTCGAGAACGAGGATCTCTTCGCCGCCGGGATGCTGATGATGGGCAAAGCGGGCACCGGCGTCGTAGCGCACGATGCTCGTTGCGTGCCCACGCTCGGCATCCTCGCGAGCCAGGGGTTTGCGCCACACGCCAGGCATCGGGCTGGCCTGCCAGGGCGCGGTGGCGGTATCAATGTGCGCGGCTTCGGCGAAATTCATGTTGAGCATCGGCGGCTGTCCTGTCGGGTTAATGTGAAAGTCGCGTACGCGACTCACGAATCTCCCTTCTCCCCTTGCGGGAGAAGGGTCTGGGGAAGAGGGGGAACGGTCATGACTTTCATGATCCGGGGTGCCTCGACATGTCATGACCGTTAGCTGTGAAAGTATAGGGCAGCGCCGCGCCGCCACCGGCAACTCAGCTTGATTGCCGGCCGACCCACGCGATCCACTGATCGGCGGCGGCGTCGCGCTGCGGCTGCGGCGCGTCGGGAAGGTAGCGCCCTAGTTCGACCCACAGTTGCTGCCAGTCGTACGCGGCAGCGAGCCGCGGCACCAGCCGGCGAACGACCAGGAAGGCGCGCGCCCGGGTCATCAGCCCCGGCGCCTTGAGCAGCGGCACGACGCGCGGCAGCACCGCGGGTCCGAGGTCGGTCAGACCATCGGTGGACAGCGTGTCGGGCTCGCGCAGGATGTCGGGGTAGTCGTCGATGGTCCGCAGCAAGGCCTCGAGAGCGCGCGCGTCACCGATGCGCACCAGGCCTTGCGCGCCACGCGCCCGCAACTGCTCGTCGGCCTCGTCGAGCAGCGCAGCGAGGACGTCGGCGCTGGCCGGGTCGGCGATCTCGGCCAGCGCCTGCGCGACCCTGGCGCGCAGCTCGCCGCGCGCCGGCGCCAGGGCCTCGACCAGCGCCGCGCTGCTGGCGCCACCGCGAGCAACGAGTTCGGCCAGCGCCAGCGCCCGCTCGTTGAAGTGGCTCGCCTCCAGGCCTTCCACCAGCTCGCGCACGCTGCGCGGGTCAGGGCGTCGCAACGGGCACATGGCTGAAAGTGAGGATCACCCGGCGATTGGCCCAGCGGTTCGCTTCGCGGCTCTGGTCGGCGCCGACTGCCGCGTCGCCACCCTCATCGCCGGTGCCGGCGTCGGTGGTCGCCGCCGTCGAGGCGCCATGGCCGATGACGATGCCGTTGATGCGAGCGGCGGCGATACCCTTGGCCAGCAGCCCCGCCTCGACCGACTGCGCACGCCTCAATGACAGGTCGCGATTGTAGTCGCTGTTGCCGCCGACCTGATCGGCGAAGCCTTCGAGCGAAAGCTCGACGTCCGGATTGCGCGTCAGATAGGCGAGGAAGCTGTCGATCTTGCTTTCCTCGGTGGCGTTCAGGGCGTCATCGTCGAAGTCGAAGTAGAAGGTCACCGGTTCATGCACGTAGAAGTCGCGATGGCGCTCGAGCGCTTCGTCAAAGGTCGCCGAGGTCCCGGCCTCGACCTGCAGGTGCTCGTTTGTGACGTGCCCGGCATCGACCGTGAAGCCCCAGTTCACGGCGCCATAGGTGACCATCGTGTCTTCGCCGATGGCGGCGCTCTCGAAGGTCCAGGTAATCACGTCGGTCGGACTGCTGGTGCCCGGAAAGTCGTACATCGACGCCGTGCGGATATCCGCGGGGTCATCGGAACGTTTGTAACCCGGCACCTGCCCAAGCGGATTCGCGCCGATCCCGCCGCCGCGCGAGGCCGGCTGCTGGGTCGTGCCGCCAAAGCCGACGGTACCCGGTGCCGCCGCCCCCCAGGCATAACGCGGCGACAGCGCGGAGCCCTGCGGCACACCCGGACTCGCGGCATTCGGACGGTGCAGCACGTCGGTCTTGAAACCCCCTTCGATGCCGCGCAAGGGGTCCGCCTCGGTACGCAGTCCGGGATCACCGAGCGCACCGCGCGGCGCCTGCGCCGCCGGCATCGACGCCGCATTGACATCGGCGCCGGCGGCGTCGAGCGTGCTGTTCACCTGCCAGATGCCGATCACGCTGGAATTCGGTTCGCCGATTCCCGGGACGAAGCGCAGGTAGCCGTCCAGGCCGCTCTTGGTCGGCGGCGTATCGAGCGCACCCTCGCGATCCTGCAGGTCGATCTCGAACAGGCTGGTGCTGCCCGGAACCATGTAGGTGGCGGCAAAACTGCACTGGATCGGTGCCGGACCCTGTCTCGCCGTCAGCGGGCCGGCAGCACCGTCGCGCGCGCCGCCCGCTTGCTGGACGACGTGCGCGAGTTCGTGGGCAGTCAGCTCGTCACGGCCCGGGCCACGCCCCTGGCCATAGAAGATGTCGCGCCCGTGGGTAAAGGCATTGGCGTGCAGATCGGCATTCAGTTGTGCCGCCTGCGGGTCAGTGTGCACGCGCACCTGCCCAAAATCGGCGCCGAAACGTTGCTCCATGAAGGAGCGGGTCGCGCCGTCGAGCGGTCGACCGCTGCTGCCGAGACGCGCCGACGGCCCATTACTCGGCCCTGCAGGCGAAGCCGATGCGACCGGCAGCAAGCCTTGCCGCGATGACGCGGCAGCCGCCGACCGGGAGTCGTCGGTCGTCGCCGCGCCGACCTGTTTCGCCGCCCGGTCGGCCTCCAGCTCGTAGCGGTCACCCGGCAGACCTAGCGGTGATCGCTCGCTGTTGGTCGCCGGCAGGGCCGTGCGCAGGAAGGCGGGAACGCCCGTCCGCCCCGCGTTCTCCGCCTTCGTTGGCGTCGCCGGGGCGACAAGCGCAGCGTCACTGCGCCCGGGCCGGGCGCTTTGCGAGCGCGCGAGAAAGCGCGGCATGCCGCCGCGCGAGGCACCGCCGCCGGCATCACTGGCCGAGCTCCTGGCGCCCGCGGCGCCGCTGGTGCGTGATTTATAAGTCATGATTCCTCCTCCTTGTCCGCTGTCCGGCGACGGCGCAGCCAATACACCAGCGCCACTAGCAGCAAAACCAGATAGATCCAGCCTAGCGCAGGAACGAGACCCTTGCTGATCCAGTCGGGCACCGGATCGTCGCGACCGACGAACCAGGCGAGGGTAACGACCGCGGCGGTGACCAGCGCCGCGATCAACCACCGTGCCGGTCCCGAAAACGCGGCGTGCAGGTCGATTCGCACCCTCGCTGCACGACCGGCTCCGCCGTCCTTCAGGGAACGTCGATCGCTCATGGCGCAGCCATGGGCGGCATGCCCGGCTGCCAGCCGCGCGGGGCTGGCGTGTGACGGAAGCTGCCATTGCCGAGCTGCTCCATGATCTCCCCGTAGCGGCGCATGAACGCCGGCCCCTCCAGTTCGAACAGCTCGACGGTCAGCGTGTAGGCGTAGTCGCGGGCAACTCCCTCGCCGGCATGAACGAAGGATAGATGTGGCGTCGCGCCGGTCACATTCGGGGTACGGGTCGTACCGGGCAACCACACGCCCACTTCGCCGGTGTTCTGGAACATATCCGAACGTGCCATCCGCTCGTGCAGCCAGTCCATTTCCTCGGCAAGCTGCCGGAACGGGGTGACGTGGTGAGCATGATGTCCTGGGGCGGGCATCGGGAACCCCTCTTCTGCAAGAGAGTTACCCAAGGCCTCGGACGGCGACGCCTCATGAAAATCGCGCATGGGTATCTGCCTCCCCTCGCGGACCGACAGGATATCGCCCATTCCCGCTTCTCCCGCTTCCACCTCGGCAGCCGTCATTCGCGCTGCTCCGCCCGTCGATCGCGACCCCGAAAGCAGCGCTTCGCTCTCCAGGTCCAGCGTCCTGCCAGGCAAGCCGACGCCACGCTGATCAAGCCTGCGCTCGAGCGCTGCGAGCAGGCGGTCAGCGCGGTCAGGCTGCCGTCGTGCAATCGCCCTGATTCGCTCGATGGCCTCGGCCGTTGGGCCACGAAGGTCCGCCGGCAAGGGCACGTCCATCAGTTCTTCCAGCCGCGATTCGACCGCGACGGCGTCGCGGCTTGCGTGCCGAGCGAGCATCGATGACGGACATGGCACCGGCAGGCCGCCGTTCGAGTGCCGGGCACAGGCCACGCCTCCGGGCATCTCGGGCGCCGGCCGCTCGACGATCTCGTGCTCGCCGACCGCCGCACGACGGTTCGGCGGCTCGCCGCGCACCAGTCCGGGATGCTCGTCGACGTAGGCCAGCTCGTCAGCCACCTGCCGCGGCGACAGCTCGGCGCTTTCCATGCCGCCGCTCTCGCGTACCGAGGCCTCGCGCGACGCTGCCGGTGATGGTTCGAGTTCATCGACGCGGCCGCGCATTTCGGCTGGCGAAGCCGGAACCGCCTCGTCGGCCGCAGCCGCCACTCGGGCCTCGGCCGCCAGAGCGCCGCCCGGCGCGCGCGCCTCGGCCCATACCGCCGCGCGCGTCTCGGCAGCCGCCGAACGCGCCATGCCGGCGTTGGCGATGTCGTCACCGACCAGGAAGCTGCGCGACAAGCCGTCGCCGAAGGACTCGCGCAAGCGCGCCGGCAGACCGCGGACGCCGCGTACGATGCCGCCCGGTGCGGCGGCGATGCGTCCCGGCAGCGCCCGCACGCCGGCCAGCGCCCGGCCCGGCAGGGCGCGCACGCCGGCAACGCCGCGTCGCGCCAGGCCGAGCGCACCGCGCCCTACGGCCGTGACGCCGCTGGCGACGCCCCTTGCACCGCGCACCGCCAGGCCGGGCAGCGCACGCGCGCCACGCATGGCCGCACCGGGTAGCGCCCGGGCACCGCGCACGACCGCCCCCGGCAGCGCACGCACACCGCGCAAAGCGGCGCCCGGCGCCGCCCGCAAACCGCGACCGGCGGCGCCGAGCCCGGCGCGCGCACCAACGCCGGCACGGGCCCCCATTCCTGCCGCATAGCGAACGCCACCACCGGCAGCGCTGATCTCGGACGCTGCCGCCCGCCCGCCGAGCTGGCCGGCCTTGGCCATGCCCATCTGCATCACCACATTGGCGGCATCACCGACGTTTTCGGTGAGCTGCTGCGTTTCGCTCTGCAGCTCGCTCGCCGTTTCGGCGCACGCGGCGTCGATCAGGTTCTTGATGAACACCAGCGCCTGCAGGACCAGCGCCACCTGGCCGACGGCGATCGTCCAGCCACCGACGGTGGTCAGCACGGTGGTGCAGAAAGCGATCACCGGCCCGGTCACCGGCGCTGCCGTGCCGAAGGACAGGATGGTGATGGCGGTCATGATGGCGATGATCACGCCCGCCAGCGCGGTGATCGAACCGAGGATGACGGTCAGCCCGGTGGCAATATCCGCCGCCGACTTCAACAGGTTGCCGAGCGGGTCGCGCTGCCATTGCGCGGCGGAAAACAGGTTGGCGCCGCCCGAGAGCATCATCCCGAGGCCGCTGACGACGCCCATCAAGGGCCCGCGCGGGTCAATCAGACCGAGCGCCAAATGCCCCCAGCCCGGCCACTGGATGCCCGAGACCGAGCCGAACAGGTTGCGCCCGGTCATGCGCAGGGCGATCCCCATCTTGTCGGCCGCCGACAGATTGGCGAACTCACCGCCGGCCATGGCCTCTATCTCGTCGATTTCCGACTGCCGGCGCTCCTCGGCAGCGAGCACCGCCTCTTCGCGCTGCGCGACGTTGGGCGCCGCCGCGCCGGTCAGCCATTCGGGCAGCGCCCCAGCCACGGCGCCGGCGGCATCGACCCGTTCGCGCTCGCCTTCCGGTGGCGGCGGCGGTGCCGCTGCCGCCTCGCCGCTGGCCGGCGGAGCTTCACCGGCCGCCGCCTCGGGGGGACCTTCGGGAAGCAGTGGCTCGCTGTCAAGCGCCGCTTCGGCCCCCGCCACGGCAGCTCCGGCGGCGTCGGCAAGCGGCGGCGCGGCAGCGGGCGGCGGCGCTTCGACAACGGTTTCGGCAGCCACGGCGGCGGCGCCGTCGTCGGGGCTGCGTTGCACCAGCCCGTCGAACTCCGGCGCCAGCGCCGCTTCGCCGGCGGCTCCGCCAGGCTCTGCGGCGTCTGCCTGCTCGTCTTCGGCCTCCGGCAGTTCTTCGGCCGGCACCGCCTGCATCGCCTGCGCGTAGTCACGCTGCACGGCGGCGAGCCGGCCCTCAATGTCGAAGGATGCCGTGACCAGGCCGGCTCCCTGCCCTTCGAGCTGCCCCGCCTGCTGCCGCTGCGCATCGGGTGCCGCCGCCAAGGCCTCGACACTGGCACGCGCGGCGGCATTCTGCGCCGCCATTTCGCCGAGCTTCTCGCCGCTGGCGGACAGCTGCTCGTCGTTGCCGTCGAGCCGTGCGCCGGTCTCGGTATTGGTCTGCTCGGCACGGGCCGCGTCGTCGCCAAGGCTGCCGGCCTTCTCGCGTGTACGCGTCACCGCCTCGTCGGTAGTGCCGATGTCCGCACCCGCCTGATTCATCTTGCCGCCCTGCTCCCGCGCCTCGGCGGCGGCTTCTGGATCGTCGGGAGTGTTGGCGGCGTTCTCGGCCGAGAGCTGGCCCGCCTCGCTGGCCATCGGCCCGGACTCGGCCTTGCCTTCGTCGGCCTTGCTGGCAAAGTTCGGCGCCTCGGCAGCGACCGTCGCGGCCTTCTGCTCGGCCACCGCCAGCGCGCCGCGCGCCTGACCGGCCAATTCCTGGCGCGTCGCGAGATGCTCGCGCGAAGTGCCTACGCCCTGCTCGGCCATGCTGACGCCACCGCGTACCAGCGCGACATTCCCCGCCAGCAGCGCCGCATTGCCGCGCTCCTCGACCGCCAGCGAGCGCACCCGCGTCCCCTCCCCGCGCAGACTCTGCGCCTGCCCGGCCAGGGCGGCGATACGGCCGTCCGCCTCGGCATCGCCCGGCAAGGGCGCGCCACCCGCGTCGACCGGGGCCACCGGCGCCGGTGGCACGACCACCGCTTCCGGACCTGGCATGGCCTGCCCCGCGGCTTCAGCAAACGCCTGCTCGGCCAGCGCCGCTGCTGCATCGGCGGCCGATCCGGCTTCGCCCCCTTCCTCGCCCCCCTCCTTGCCAGCCGCCACCTCGCCTTCCGCGCCACTGCCTTCGGCAAGCGCCTGCGCCGGACTGTCGGCCTCGGCGCGTGTTTCGCTCTTCGCCTGCTCGACCTTCGGCGCCTCCGCCGCCGGACGGTCGACGTCGGGACGTGCCGCCGGCTCGACCTCGGCTCGTTCCGCGGCCAGTTCGCCGCGATCGATCTGGGATGCAGCGCTGCGCGCCTCGTGTGCGCGCGCGGCGGGATCGCTGGGCAAGTCGTCCGCGTCGCGGTCGCGGGTCGCCTCGGAGATTCGCGACTGCATCCGCGAGCCGACGTTGCCGCCATCCTCGGGATGTCGATAATCGGCAGGCGCACGCCGGATCGGTGCCTCCTCGGCCCCGCCCTGCTGCACTACATGCGCAACCTCATGCGCGATCAGGCCGATATCGTCGGCACGCTGCCCCGCTCCCAGCCAGATGTCGCCAGCGTGTGTGAAAGCCTTGGCGCGCAGGCTGCTCGCGGCACGCGCGGCGAGTGGACCGGAATGCACGCGCACCTCCCCGAGATCCATGCCCAGGTTCGGTTCAAGGCGGCTGCGCAGCGGTGCGAGCAGCGGCGTCCCGAGGTCGTCCGGCGCGCCCGCGCCGGCGCTACCGTCGCCGTCGCCGTCATCGTCGGGCGGGTCGGCACGCAGCCGCTCACGCCGGATCGGCACCGGGGGTCCTTCGTCGGCCAGCTGGTCGACCATCTCTTCGGCACACTCGTCGCACACCGGCTGGGCAACAGCCGCCTCGTCGCGGGCCATGAAGCGGGGCAACACAGGCAGCTCGTGCTGGACGGCGAGGGCGAACTCGTCGGCTTCCTGTTCGAGCGGATCATCGACCGCACCAACTTCGAGACGCGCCTGCAAACCCGCTGCCTGCAGGAAACGCGGCACGCCAACCTCAACACCGGGCTGATCGATGCAGTCGCAGGAGGCACGTACCGTTTCCTCCGCGCCTTCGGCTTGCGGCTTGCGAGCGACAGCGCAGGCGCTGTTCATGCCGGCAGCCCCAACGCCGCCGGCACGGGCTTGCCGAGTTTGCGATACTCGGCAGCGATGGCGGCCAGCAATGCTCCTTCGTCGAGTGCCGTGCCGCCCTGACGCGCCAGCGCAGCCGCCGCGAGAACGACGTTGCGGATATGGCCGCCAGCCAGATCGCAGGCGGCGGCGAGACGGTTCAGCGCCGCGGCGTCGAGGCCATGCGTTTCGCCGAGATGGGCCAGCCACAGCGCGCGACGCTCCTCGGGTCCGGGCGTCGGAAATTCGAGAATCGCGTCGAGGCGCCGCGTGAATGCCGAGTCGAAGCGCGCGCGGCTGTTGCTGGTCAGCAGCACGATGCCCTCGAAGCTTTCGATGCGCTGCAGCAGGTAGTTGGTCTGCTGGTTGGCGAAGCGGTCGTTGGCGTCCTTGACGTCGGTGCGCTTGCCGAACAGCGAGTCGGCTTCGTCGAAGAGCAACACTACCTCGGCGTGCTCGGCACGAGCGAACAGCTCGGACAGATTCTTCTCGGTCTCGCCGATGTACTTGCTGGTCACCGAGGCCAGATCGACGCGGTAGATGGGCAGCCCGAGACGCGTCGCCACCCAGCTCGCAGCGAGCGTCTTGCCGGTACCCGACGGCCCCACCAGCAGCGCTCGGACACCCGGCCGGTAGCGGGCGCACGCCGCGGCGCCGAGGCCATCGGCGAGCGTGTCGCGCAGGCGGCAGCGGGCCAGCAGCGCCTCGAGCGCCGTACGCAGCGCCGGAGTAAGAACCAGCGCCGCGTCGGGAATATCGTCGCTGAGCAGTTCGGCCAGCGCACCGAGGTCCGCGCCAACGCCGCTTCTCGCCACCTGCGTCACGTGCATGCTGTCCAGCGGCTCGCCGCAGCGAGCGGCGGCGGAACGTGCCGCCTGGCCCAGTTCGGCGATCCGTCCGGCGCCATGGCGATGGTGAGCAGCAAGCGCGGCGATGGTGTGCTCGGAAGGTGCCGCACCCAAGGCGCTGCGCCACAGTCGGTGACGCTCGCTGGCGGCGGGTACCGACAAGCGCCACTGGGCCACCGCGCCACCTGCTTCGATACTGCCCTCGAGCCCGCAAGCGACCAGCAATGGCCCCTGGTGTCCGGCAATACGCGGCGCCAGTCGCCGCTCGCCGGGTGCCAGCGACACGCACCACACCGGCAGGCAACCGGAAAGCCACAGCCAGGGCCCGAGCCCAGTTGGTGCCTCGCCCTCGAAAAAAACGGCACGCGCGCCCACCGCAGCAACCACGCGCGCTGCAGCAGCGCGCGCTTCGAGAGCCTGCCCGCTGCGGATCAGCAAGGTACGTACGCCATCACCGAGCAGACCGGCCCCATGACGGCGGGCCTCGGCGAGGGTCGACTCGGGTAGCGGCGGCAGGCTATCGGCATCGCTGTCCACGCCGTCGAAGCAGCCGCCACCGCGACCGCCAAGTGCAAACAGCAGCGGCTGCGCCAGGCGCAGGCTGCGTTCGCACAAGGGCCGCTCGTCTGGATGCAGGCGGATCATGCCGTGCCGCCTGGCTGGCCCGTCGGCCAACGAAGCGAGCACCTCGCGCTCGCCGAGGCGCTCACAGAGGCTGGCAATCAGCCCGACCGTCGGGCGTGCTTCGCCGACCGGGTGCTGCAGCCAGATCAGCGCGCGCGCCGCCATTGGAACCAGTTCTGCCTCGCGGCCAAGCGCCAGGGCCAGGGTCTCGGCGAGACTCAGTCGTTCGTACCCGGCCAGCGCATGCAGCTGGCGATCGTACTCCGGCGGATTTACGTTCCAGGCATTCCACGCCGACAGCGCCGCCGGTACGTCCATCGCCCCTTCGCTTGCGAGCCCTCGCGACTGGCTCTCCAGCCAGGCCGCCTCGGCGCCGGTATCGGCGGCGCAACCCTCGGCGAGAACGGCAAAGGCAATCTCCGCCAGCGTCGGCGACAGCCGCGTTGTACCGCGTGGAGTCTCCGGCCGGTTCATCCGTTCTCCCGCCCGTAATGAAAGCGCAGCACCCGCCCCAGCCACGGCACCCAGCCCGGGTCGATATCGAGGCCGGCGCGGCGAATACGCAGGTCGACCGCATCGATATCCTGGCGCACATCGACGTGGGTGGCGGTGATGGCGATGCGTGCCGGACGGCAGACCAGCGAGTAGAGGCCGATGCCGACATGCCGGCGCAGATGGCGGCGGCAGCGCGCCAGCCAGCGCACGGCCTCGCGATCGGCCTCGCGATCGGCGTCACCATCGGCGTCACCATCGGCCTCGCGATCGACGGCCAGCGGCAGAACGCACAACAGCCACAGCGGATCCTCGTCGGCAATCGGCAATCGTCGCAGCAGGGTGGCGAAAATGCGCTGCGGCAGATCCTGCGGCCTGGCGCTTTCGTCGAGCCAGTCGGCCAGGCCGAGTCGGGCCAGCAAGGGCACCAGGAACAACAAGCCACCGGCCGCCGTCGCCGCGTCGATGCAGATCGACGTAGCACTCTGATCGACGCTGGCCGGCCACTCGTCGGCGGCCAGCGAGGGTAACGCTGCCGACTCATTGCCGGGAGCCGGCAGCGCCGTTTCAGGCCGCCTTTCTGGCTCCGTTGTCGACTGCCTTAGCGATGGTTTGGCGCCAGTCGCCGTGTTGCCGCTGCCCGGCAAATCGCCAACAAGTGATGCCGCTCGCGCGTCGCTGAGCGTGGCCGCTTCCGGTGGTGCAGTGTGTGCTGCGCGGGTGGCGTCGGCCGCATTTGCGTGCGCTGATGCAGTTACTGATGCAGTTACCGATGGCGCGGCCGTCGGCACTGCCGGGGGCAGCCCACCAAGCGGCGCAGCGAAGGCGTCGACGCTACCTCGCCGTTCACCACTGCCTTCATCGCCTACCTGGCCAGGAACAGGCCTTGTCGAGAAGACGGCTTCCCTGCCCTGATCGGCAGCACCGTACTCCCAGCCGATGTGTCGATCGACAACCATGCCGCACAGGCGCGCCATGTCGAGCAGCCAGCGGTGTCGAACATCGCCGACGCCAAGGCGGTCGGCCGACCAGTCGAGCAGCGACTGCCAGCGCGCCGGCGCGGCAAGCGCTGCTTGTTTGCGCGGGGCGCCATTGCCGGCACGCTGCAGGCAGGCGACGTCGTCGCCCTGGAGGGCGAGCAAGAGTTCGGCACAGCCAGTGTGGCCATCGGCAACGAGCAGCGTAATCCAGAGCGGCAGTGCCGCCGGCGCCTCGGGCAACTCTGCCAGCGACAAGGCCAGCGCGCGCAGGGCAGCACCGCGGCCGAAGGCGGGCCGATAGCCCTTCACCAGCAGCGGCCAGCACCATGCCTGGCGGGCACTGCCCGCGAGAATCAGGCGTGTCAAGCTTAGGTGAGCCATCAGCGCATCGGCAAAACGCACGGCCGGTGCAGCGCCAAGCGCCGCGTCGTCCGCCCACCTGCCATCGACGACAATCGCCGCGCGACAAGCGGCTTCCAGACGCAGCGCCACCTGCTGCGGCGACGCTGCGGCGGTGAACGGCGGCAGCCGCACGCGGCGCAGCAGCAGGAGCTCGGCGCCGTCGCCCGGCAGGCTGGCGGTACGCAGCGCATCCTCGATCAGGAAGCCGGCCCGCCGCGCGAGGGCATCGGCCGGCGCGCGGATCGACAGGCGACGGACCGTGCGCTCGGCGAGCATGGATTAATGTGCAAGTCGCGTACGCGACTCACCAATCTCCCTTCTCCCCCTTGTGGGAGAAGGGGCGGGGTAGAGGGAAACGGTCATGACTTTCAGGGGTGTCTCGAAACTTGTCATGACCGTTACCTGATCTTGACGCTGGCCAGCCGCGCGCTGCTCATCGCCAGCGGGCTGTCGGCAGCGACAAACTGCACCCGGCTCTCGGCAGCCAGTTCCAGGCGGTTGCCCTCGACGTGCAGCACCGTGCTTGACACCTCGCTGCTCGCCAGATCATCGACCCGTGCTCGCGCCACCACCCGATCGCCCTGATACACCAGCGCCTGCATGCCGACCCTGAGCTTGAGGCCATCGATAACACGAATCGGCAGGCGAATACCGGGCAGCGCAGTCACCGGCGCCCGCAGGCGACCGGAAATGATGCGATTCACCGGCGCGTGGCTGGCGAGCAGCAAACACATGTGCACCAGGTCGTTGATCAAGCCCTCGGCCTCGCGGTCGCCGCTCTTCATCTGCCCGAACAGCCAGTCGGCGTAGGCCTGCAGCTGGCGCCGCGTCTCATAATCGAGCTCGCCCCAGCGCGGCAGACCGGCCAGGTTTCGGAGCTGCGGCGTAGCGTCGAACTGCGACAGGCGTTCGGCCCAGTCGAGACGGATCGATGGCAGCACGTCCGAAAAGGCCTCGTGCAGGCAGGCGGCAATGCGCGAGATTTCCTCGAACAGCGTGGCGGCCTTGCTGGCAACCGCGCCGCTGCCGTGCTCGCCATCGATGAGATCGCCCAGCGAGACCACTTTCTCGGCCTCGGCGCGCGCACCCTGCCAACCCAGCGCAGCAATTCCCGGCGGGTCGATACGCGTCGCTGCAACGCGCAGTTGCTGCACGGCGGCGAAGCGCTTGTCTTGCAGCGCAAGGATTGCGCCAGCCACGCCGCGAACGGCACTGGCTGGCGGCCGCGCTGCCGCCCGCAGATTCATGATCTGACTGCGCAACTGCGCCGACTGCATGACCCTGACCAGGAGATCGACGCGGTCGAGTTTGTCGAGCAGCGCCGGCAAGCGCGCAAACCAGCGCGACGGCGCCTCGCGCACGACGCCGAGCAGATCGGCGAGTTCGTCGGGGGCATCCTGGTGCGCCATGAGGCAAGCCGGTACCGGCGCTTCGAGCAAGCCGGGATCGAGCTGGCGCATCGGCGCCGGGCTGATCAGCTCGGCCTCGCGCGGACGCTGGTAAGCGACGAACTTGACGTGATCACGCAGGATCTGCGTCCGGCGATCGTTGATCGCCGCCAGCCTCGCCTCCTCCTCGGCAATCAGCGCGCGCGTCACGGCGACATCGTGGCGCGCCTCGGCGAGGTCCTCGCCGACCGCCAGCAACCGCTGTTCGAGCACGGCGGTCTGCTTCCTGAGGCTGTCGAGCAGCGCCTCGCTGAGCGCAATGGCGTTGCGGTAAAGCTTGATGCGCCCTTCCAGCTGGCGCATCAGCGCGACGGTGTTGTCGGAAAGGTCGGCGCCGTCGGAGAAATAGGCCGATTCGTCGATCTTGCTGCGCCGCGGCGCCTGCAGCATCAGCGGCAAACGCCAGCGCTGCTTGAGCACGGTGCGCAGCGGCAGGCTGCGGGGCAGGCGGTTGAGCGTGTTCTGCTCCGCGGGGTCGCCACTGTCGACGATCGGCAGCGGGCGGTCGGGATTGCCCACATCCGCCTCGGTCTCGTAGAACAGCGCCGGATCACCGCGCACGCCGTGGAAGGCGATACTCTCGAAGAGGCCGGCGCTGTCGCCCCCGTCCTCGACCTCGAGTTCGTCGGCCAGCGCGATCAGACCGCGCACCGCCTCGTAGCGCGTGGACGTGGTGTAATCCTTGGCCTCGTTGGCCTTGGGCGCCTCGAGCCGCTCGGCGATGCTCACCGTGCGCACTTCCGCCTTGCCGATCAGTGGCGCGGCGTTGGTGATGTCGAAAGGCACGAAGCTCACGTTGCCGACCAGCAACTGCGGGCTGGTGCTGTCGCGAACCAGCGCGTTCTGGTTCAAGGTCGAGCTGCCCGCGTTCAAGCTAAGCCCTTCGACCTGCACTAGCGCCTGCGTTCCCGATGAACCAAACCTCGGCGCCTGGGCGCCGCCGCTGGAAAACGCGCTGCCCACTGCGCGTGCCGAGGCGGTCGAAATACTGCCCGCCGAGCCAGCCGCGCCGCCGCTGGCGAAGGCCGCCGGTGCGGCAGCAGGCGTCGCCGCTGGCGAGCCACCGCGTGGTGCCGCCGTGCCGAACTGGGTGGCCGCTGGCGTGTTCTTCAGTTCGTCGAAGAAACCGGCGATGCGCTCGGTCGACGCAACCGCAGTTTCGGCCTGGGCAATGCTGGCCAGCGCCGGCGAGATCGCCAGGCGGGTGGCGGCGGTGGTGCCGAGCACCAGTTGCCGGACGCGGTAGATGTCGGTCTGCACTTTGACGAAGTTGTAGTCGACCAGATCGTCGGCGCGGTCGGCGCGACTTTTGAGATAGGCGATGAAGCCGTCGACACCAAGCTGGAAGATCTGGTAGCGCTCCTGGGCCGAGAGATGGCCGAGCGCCGGGTTGTCGTAGAGACGCAGCGCGGCCTCGACCTGGCCGTTCACCGCCGCGCTGGTCGGCGCGCGCAGGTCGCGCGCTTGCAGAAACTGCCACACCCCGCGTGGCTGGGCGCCGGCAGGCAGAGCGCCCGAGAACCACGGCCGCTCGACATTGGCCGCCGACAGAGCACCGGCGTGGGCAAAAGCGGCAGCACCGTCGAAGAAGGTGAAAGCCATGCCGTTCAGCGCCGCACCGGCGACATCGACGCCAGCGCCGGCATCCACCGGCACCTCGAGGCGCTGCCAGCGGCCCGGCCGCGGCATCGCGCCGATGCGCCGACGCGACGCCGTGCCTTCCGTGCCCCAGCTGATACGACTCAGTCCCCAGTAGGCGCGGTGGTTCCAGCCGCCGGCACTGCGCCATTGCAGCATCAGCTGCGTCGGCGGATTGTCAGGGTCTACGAAGACCCACAGGTAGAGCTGCTCAGTGGCCGCCGCGGTGAAAGTAGCGCTGGCATTTTCGAAAAAATGCTGATGCAGACCGGCCGCTGGCGGCTCGCTATGGCCGCCACTTGCCGGAGCGCCGCTGCCATCGACCGGCACGACCGCCGCCGAGGCATCGAACGGTACCCACAGATCGTTGTGGGTCATGAAGTCCCAGCGCTCGTCGCCATTTTCCTGGGCCGCCGTCGGAAGAACGCTGCAGAACCACTTCCTCGGCGCACCGCCGGTGGCAATCGCACCGGTCATCGCAAACGCCGCCTGACCGTCGTAAAGGGTGAACGCCATGCCGTCGGCGGCCAGTCCTTCGAGGCCGACCAGCGCCGCCGGCAAACGCAACTGCACCCACTCGCCGGCCGTCGGCAAGTCGCCGGCGCGGGCGCGCGCAACCGTGCCATCCGCCCCCCAGCCGATCAGGTTTTCACCCCAGTAAGCGCGGTGATCCCAGCTATCGGCATGCCACTGCAGCATCAAGGTACGCGGCGGTCGCTCGGGGTTCAGGTACACCCAGGCATAGAGCTGCTCGCCCACAGCAACGGCAAGCGTTTCGGTGGCTGCTTCAAAGAAATGCTGGTGCACGCCGGCACGCAAGCCCGAGCGATGCCCGCCGCCGGCCGGTGGCGGACCCCAGGGGGCGAGCGTTTCGGCTTCGAGCGCTTCTGGATCGTCGGCAATCGCCGGCACCGTCAGCGCCTTGCCGCTGATCGCCCGGGCCAGCACCGAGGCCCGCGTGCGCAAACCCTGGCGCGCGCCGAGCGCGCGCGAGCGCTGCAACTGAAAGGCGGCCAAAGTGGTGGCGAATTCCGGGTCGATCACTTCACGGATCAGCAGGCGCGGCTCGAACACCGACTGTGGCACCGGCACCAGCAGGCGTACGCGTTCGCCCAGCGCCAGATCGAGCGGCGCCAGGGACGCGGCCTCGGCGAGCGCGGCATCGAGTTGTTCGCTCGGCAGCGGCGCGGCATCGAGCGTGAAATTGCCAGGAAAGAAAGCGCTCGACAAGGTGTCGAGATTGACCACATGTGCCGGCAAGAGGCCGAAAGGCGGCAAACGCACGTAGTCAGCCGCCAGGGTCGCGGCGTCTGGCGCCGGGTCACCGGCCGCGGCAATCTGCTCGGCAAGTTGTTCGAAACGGGCTTGCCACAGCGCCGGCAGCCGCCAGTGGATGCCGAGGCTGTCGGCGCCGCCGCCCATACGCCCGTAGCGGGCGCGTCCGCCGCTCCTGACGACGCTGGCGCGGTCGAGGAATAGCGGCGTCCAGTCGCTGGCGCAGGCGACCAGGCCGATCGGCACGCCGAAAGCCTCCCAGGGCAGCGCCGCGTCGGCAGCGAGCAGGCGTTCGGCGTCGAAAATGCGCCACGCCAGCTCATTGCGCCAACGCCCGGGCGCGCCGGCCGGCAGGGTCGGCAGGCTGAGAAACTCTTCCGGCCAGGCGTACCACAGCAGGCGCGCAGCATCGCCAATGCGCCAGTCCTCGAAAGCGATCACATTGCCTTTGCCGCAAGCGTCCAGCGAACACGGATCGGTGGCATCGAACTCGCCGATGCGGTCGGCGGTTACCGGCTGCAGGAGCAGGATGCCGACTCTTGGCAACGCATCCGGCAACGCCGCCACCACCGCGCCGAGTGTCGGGCCAACCACCTTGGCGGCAGTGCTGCTACCTTCACCGCCAGCGCCACCCATACCGGCAAAGGCCGACGGGTCGGCTACCGCCGGCAGATCGGCCAGCGCCACTTCCAGCGCCTGCAGCACCCGCACATCCTCGCCATCGACACTCAAGCCCTGCCCCTGCAGCAGCGCCAGGCGGGTGCCAACAAGGCCAGCCGCGCTGCTGAACAGTGCCGTCTCCAGGCCGCGCACGACGCCCGGCGTGAACGCCTGACCACGCAAGGCGATATGCCGAGCCGCCCAGTTCTGGCGGCCCGACAGTGTCGGCCCGGTGAGGGTGCGGCCGGCAAACAGATTCGGCCGACGCAACCACCAGCGGCTGGCGTCGGCGGCATTTTCCGGCGCCAGGCCGACGACTTGCTCGCCAGCCAGGGGCCTGTCGATTGGTGTGATGCTCACAATCCACCTCCTTCAGTCATTTGCGGCTGCCCCCGGCCTTGCCGGTGGCCTCGCTCGTGCTCGCGGCGGGCGTCCCCTTGCGGCGTTTGCCCGATGGCGTGGTGGCGGCTTTTTCGCCGGCTGTGGGAGAGTCTGCGGCCGGCGCGGCTGCCGCTGCTGCCCGAGTCGCGCCGGCCGGCTTGCTCGCTGACGGGCGCGTAGTCAGCGTCGGCGTCGGCGTCGGCGTCGGCGTCGGCGTTGGCGTCGGCGTTGGCGTCGGCGTCGGCGTTGTCAGTGTCGGTGTGACTGCCGGCTCGGCGGGACTGAGCGGCTGCGGACGCAAGACCGTACCCGCCATGCGCGACAGCTCGGCAGTTCTCACCGTTGCGGCAGCGCTATCGGCGCTGCGCCAGTCGCCGCCGTCGGCAATCGCCGTCAGCGCGGTCGTGCTCGGCACGGTATCCGGCCGGGCGCGTTCGAGGCGGATCAGACCGTCGCCGACACCGGGAGCCGAAAGATCCGCAGCTACCCGCAGCACGGCCGCTTGATCGAGCGTTTCGGCCCGGCCGAGTTCGCCGAGAGCAGCCGCGGTGAGACTTGGCGACTCGGCGAAACGCGGGCTCGCGAGCAGGCTCTGGACTTCCAGCGCGGCGCGCGGCGTGGCGCGCTCGAAGACACGGTTGCTGGCAACATCGAGACCCAGCGCCGTGAGCCGCGGCGAATCGCTGCTGATCGTGTCGAGCGTTTCACGGCCGGCAAGGCGGATCGCCTCACCGGCCAGATCGTCGCGATAGGCAAGATTGCGCCGACGCACGAACCATAAATCCGGCAAGGCCGCGAGCCGTGCCCACTCGGCGTTTGCAGGATCGCTGCTATCGATCGGCAAGGGCAAGCGCGGAATGCGCAGCTGCTGAAGGATTTCAAGCGGCTTGCGGGTCGCCACCAGGTTGATCGCCGCCGGGCGCAGGGTGCGCGTGCGGGTCGTCAAACGGCTGCTCACCGCTCGCCATTCGTTGCGCGGGATCGGCGCCAGCAGCAATATCGAGGTCGACTCGAGCGTCGCCGACGGGGCTTCCAGGTCGATCGGCGGCAGCGACAGCGCCTCCTCGACCAGCGCCGGCAGCTCGTCCTCGGGGATGATCGAGAAATCGACGGCCATTTCGGGCGGGAAATATCGCTGTGTGAAATCACCGCTGTCGATCATGCCGGCCGGTATCGGCCCGGCTGACGGCAGCAGCGGAAAATTCTCGTGCGCCGCAAAGCCGCGCCCGCCGCTCGCCAGCAGGAGGTCGGCGAGATGCACCTGGTGCTGGACCAGGTGCGCCAGGCGCAGCGCACGCGGTGCGTAGCCGAGGCCCGGCAGGTCGGCGCGATCGGCACCGAGTTCGCGGCGCACCATGGCCTCGTCGACCCACACCACGACATTGTTGGCAAGCGCCAGCATGGCCAGCGGCAGCACATTGGCCGACAGGCCGCGCGCACCGTCGCCGGCGAAGATCGCCGCTGCCGCGCGGCCGCGCCGGGCATTGAATGCATCGGCGGCGCCATCATCCTGCCACGGCACGAGGACGATGGCCGTGGCTTCGACCACGTCGCCATCTTCGACGCTACGCTGGCCGGTGATCGACGTCGGGTAGGAACCGATCGGATTATCGGTATATTCGACCGGGCGCAGCGCCAGCACGAACAGGCCGCTGCGATTGCGCAGCGACAGCTGCGGGACCTTACCGAGACCGAAACGTGCCGACAGCTGCTCGGCACGCGGGATGTCGGCGAGCCGCAGTTCGATGGCCCGCGTCAGCAGCACCAGTTCGCCAGCGGGGGTAACGCCGTGGCCGGCCGCCACATTCACCCGGTCACCAGCGCTGCCGCGCTCGACATCGAGGCCGCTGGCCACGCCGCTACCGGCGGCCTGGCCGAGGTCGGCTTCGCGGGTGAGAATGTATTGCTGGTCGCGAATCAGGTCGCGCGCGGCCAGAAAGCGACCGTCGAAATAGCGTGGCCGTTCGCGGCGCGGATCTTCGATCAGCGCCCCGGCTTCCTTGAGCCGCGCCACCTCGGCCGAGCCAAGAGTTGCGCGCGTTTCGCCAGTGGTCAGGTTCATGACTCATCCTCCAGAGCGCCGCTTGGCGCACCATTGATCTTGCGGTTCATCCGCCCACCAGCCCGAGTGCACCGGCGAGCATCCCCAGGTGCGGCAACACGCGGCGGCCGCCGTTATCGACGATGGCATCGCCGCTGCGTGCCGGCGGGTCGCCAGCCGCCACCGGAACGAAGACCCGCGCCAGGAACACCGCGGTCGGGTCGAGACCGGGCGGATGCCCCGGCGGCGCCGGCAATTCACCGGCAGCGTCGCTGCTGCCGGCGCTGCCAGAGATATCCGGCCAGCCATTGAGGACCGCATCCTGCAAGGCGTCGCGGCGCGCTGCCGGGGCGAGCGCGGAGAGGTCGCGATCCGGCTGCGGCAGGCCGTTGAAATCGTCGTCGAGGCCGTCACCGCGGAGCACCAGATGCACCTCGAAAGCGTCCCGCAGACGCGAGGTCTGCACCGCGTCGAGGGCGTCGAAGGGCCCGCTGGCGAAAGCCGGCGTGAGTGCCTGACGACAGGTCACGAAGCGCACGAAGACATCGGCGATCACGGCCCGCGCGGGCAGCGCCGGTCCGTCGGCGATGAGGCGAGCACTGGCGAAGCGCTGCGGGTTGTCGAGCGCGGCCAGGCGCAAGCCGTCACCGCCGTCGCCTGCCAGCTCACCGTCGAACCAGCGCGTCAGGCGCAGGCACACCGATCGCGGCAATTCCACCAGGCGACCGAGCCGATCCACCGCCAGGCCGGGGGCGATGCGCACTTCCTCCACCGCCTCGCCTGCCGCCGGCACCTGACGCACACGCAGCCCGGCCAGCGTCCCACCAGCAAAAAGGCCCGCCGCGCCGGCGGCATCGGCATCCAGCCCTTCGGGCAGGCGCCGCGCTCCGGCGCCACTGACAAAAGCCAGCGTGCGGGCAAGTCGGCTGCGGTGGTAGGTCTGCTCGTCGGCAAAGTCGCCGGCATCGAGCAGCATTCCCGTGGCATAGTGCGGGCGCGCCGCGTCGGGCAGCGCGTAGAGCGGGTCGTCGGAAGGCGGGCGAAGGGGGCTGTTCATGTTTCGCTCCTGGGTTTGGCGGGCTTGGCAGGTTTGCGCGCTGGCGTCTTGTGCGCTTCAGCGGGGGCACGGGTCGGCCGAACAACGGGCCGAACAACGGGGGTAACGACCGGGGTGACCACCGGGGTGACGACTGGTGTCGGACCGGTCAGCGGTAGCCGGGTTAGCGGTGGCTGTGGTTGCGGCTGCGGATCGCTTACGACCGGCCGGCTGACGACCACATCGATCGCCTGCGGCGCACTGCGGCGCCCGTCGTTGCTCACCACCACCAGCTGGAAGCGGTGCGTGCCGACCGCCAGGCCGGCATCGACCACCACCACGGGCTCGGCAGTTTCGACGCTGCGTCCCCTGACGAAAGTAGTCATCGCATCGGCTCCGCTTGGCGGCTCAGGGCTGGCCCATATAGGTCCATTGATAGGCCACCACACGACCGCCGCCGGCGTCGAACGATCGACTGCCGTCGAGGTTGAAGCTGGTCGCAAAGTTCACGCTGCGCGGGGCATTCAACACGGCGGTGGGATTCTCGGTATCGGCGACGATGACGATCACCTCGTCGGGAATCGAGCTGTTGCCGGAGTCGTCCACGACCACCAGACGGAAGGTGTGGCGCCCCAACGGCAGCGCATTGTTGGCGGTCAGGGTGACTTCGACGGTCGGGGTCTCGGTGCGGACTTCCTGGTTGATAACGAACTCGGCCATGATGGGCTCCTTGTGGCGGGTTAGGTTGCGGGCGTTGTTGCGTTGTTGCGTTGTTGCGTTGTTACCTACCGTGCTGGAATGCGGGCCTAGTCGATGCGCCGCCATCGATACTCGGTGACGCGCCCGCCAGGCGCGGCGCTCGAAGTGCTGCCGTCGAGCATGAAGCTGCGCGCGTGCGCAACGATAAAGTCGGGGCCGGCATCGGCGACCGGCGGCACAACCGGGAACGGCGACGCCGCGCCCGACAAACGGGGATCCAGGCTGCCGACGCCGAGCACGTAGTCGCCATTGCCGAGACTGCTGACGCCGACCCGGGCCGGAATGCGCTCGCGCGGCGGACCAAGGTAGGTATCGACGCCGAGCAGGCTGGCAATGCCGACCAGCAGCGGCCAGGTCGCAGTCGCCACCTGCACTTCGACATGGGCCGGCGCTTCGAGCTCGACGATGCGGCGGAGCAGGCCCAGGTCTTGCGGCTCGACGCTCTGGTGCACCAGCACCAGAGCGCGAAACGCCAGCTGGTCGTAGAAAGCCAGAACCGCAGCGCGCTCGGCGCTCGAAATCAGCTCGTCGCGGAACAGTGCCAGCAGTTCGACGCGTTCGGCTTCGCCGAGAACCAGGGTATCGCCGACCACCGAATTGCCGCTGATGACCAGGCCTGGTAAAAGCGGGTCGTTCTCGACGTTGAGGTTCACGCCGAGCAGCGTGCTCATCAGCCGACGCATGCGAAAACCTTCCAGGACCACGATCTCGCCGCCACGCACGCCGCCGTCGCTGGCGATGTCGAGCGCCAGCCGCAGACCGCGCTGGCTACCGTGGTAGCGCGCCAGCTCGCTCGAACGGACGAGCCATTCGCGCCGCCGCCCCTCCGGCAGCGCAGCGTCGAAAGCCACGCCGAGCCAGCCGCCGAGCCATTCGAGCGACTCTTCCGGCACCACCACCGGGTCGCTCGCCAGATGGGCGGCAGCGACGAGGTCTTCGAGCGGAGTGAGCACGCCTTCGACGTTGCCCAACAGACGTTCGAGGAAATCGGCGGGCGTCGCCAGGCCAGGACTTTCCGCGGCGGCACCGAATTCGCTTTCGCGATAGAGGCGCGGCAGATATTGATCACGGTAGGAGAAGCGCGAGCCATAGGCGCGCAACGCGGCCAGTTCAGGCGAATCGCGCCCCGCGCCGAAAAACGCCACGCGCACCCACAGATAGCGGCCGCTGAGCGCGCGCACGCGATGCGCAGCACGCTGGATCATCGCCGTCCACAGTCCGGCGCGGCCGGGCTCGGGCGCACCCCAGGCACCCAGCCCGGGATGGCCGGGCAGCTCGGAAGGCTGCCGTTCCCAGACCGCATGCGGCACGGGCCCGGCGGGCAGCGAGTCCTCGGGCAGCTCACCGAAGACATGTGCCTGCCATTCATTGACGGCAGCGACGCTCGGCTCGGCGCTGGTCGCCAGCCAGACCAGCAGACCGCAGCCGGCCGGCAGACGGGCTTCGGCGCAGAGCCGGTGCCAGACGGTCTGCTGGTCGCCGCTGTCGATGAGGTGCATCGCCGCGCCGCTAAAGTTTGCGGCTTCACCACGGCGGGCGAGGTTGGCCAGCGACAGCCGGTGGAGCGGTTCGACCGTGCCGCCGGTCAGCGGGTAACGTGGCGGATCATCGAGACGATGAGCGAAAGGTGCTTCTTCGGCTGCGGCGGCCAGCGGATAGATATCGCCGGCCGGCTGCAGGATCAGCGCGGCGGCGGCTGACATCCGTGGCACCCACACTGGCGCGTCACGGCGGCCCGGCACGCGTACCACGACTCCACCCACTCCACCCACTCCGAGCCAGTCGATCGCATAAGCAAAGGTGGCACCCGCCAGCGTCTGCGCCGGGCCAAGCGTGCCGAGCTGCCGATCGAGCAAGCGCAGGCGGCACTCGCCGTCGCCGAACCATGACAGCAGCGCCAACGTACCGTCGGGAGCAAGCGCCAGCGACTGAGGCCGCTCGCCGGCCGGCCAGACGACGCCGGCAAAGAGCTTAAGCGTCGGCGGGCTGGGGTTTTCGGGATCAGGGCGGAAAGTACCCGGCGCGTAATCAGCGGCCGGCCGCTCGGGCTGGACGCAGCCACTGAGGCGTCCGAGGCGACCGCTGGCACGTTCCAGCAACCATACGCCGCCGCGCGGCTCGGCGGCAAGACGCCAGGCCTGGAAGTCCGGTGTCGGCAAAACAGTATCCGGCCAGCGACCGCGCAGGTCGTGCAGCAGGAGGCGTTCGGAGAGCGCCACATAAAGCACGTCGTCAAAACCGACGGCGAAGTCCAGTGGGCGCTCGCCGAGTGGCAGCAAAGTTGCCGCCGCCGGCAGATGACTGACGACGACGATGGCCATCAGCGCTTGCTCCCAGCGCGCGCTGGCGCCGTGCCGGTCGACCGACTGCGGCAGGCGCTCCAGCGCCGCTGCAGCAATCGCCGCGGCGTCCGCCGGGGCTGCCGAGAGACTACGCTCGCTGGCCAGGCGCAAGGCGCGGCAATCGGCGCGGTAATCGACGTGACTGCGCCCCGGCCAGTGCCGCTCGTCGGCCAGCAACCAGAAACGCTGTCCGTTGGCGTCCATCAGCACAGCTCGGGCACGACCGGCACGGCGACAGCTGCGTCGTCGGCGAAGGGATTGGGCAGCGCCGAAAGGTCGCCCGGCGCGCTACTGCCACCACTGCTGCCGGCCGGCGTATCGACCGCCACCACCGACAGCAGTTCGGGCAGCTGCCAAGCGGCGAGCTTCAGCGACTGACTGCCATCGGGTGTATTGCGCGTCAGCAGCCGCCATTGACCCTGGCCCGCAATCTCGGCACGTTCGAAGAGGTTGATGCCGCCGACCTCGGCAACGCCGGCGACCCGCGAGATTTCCACTTCCAGTTCGCGCTCGCGCAGCGTGCGACCGAGCGGCCAGCCGGCGCCACCCGGCCCATGCGGCGGCAGCGGCCAGAGCAGCCGGCGCAAGGCTTCGCGCAGCTCGAAGAGCACGGCCTCGCGACCGAAACCGTCGCGGATCGTCACGCCCACCGAGACGCCGAGCGGCACGTATTCACAGCCGATCACGTACAGTTCGGTGGCCAGCGGCGTGCGCACCGACAGATGCGCATGCACGCGTTCGATGAACGGCCTGTCGGGACGCGGGTTCGGCGCCTTGCCGAAAGGCTGCGCCGGCAAGACCATCACGCTGACCACGCCGGGCACATCGAAGCGTCGCTCGCGTGGTTTGAAGCGCGGCATCAACTCGACGCGCGCCACGTCGGTGCCCGGCACTTCCTGCGCCAGGCGGCGGTAATCGTCGGCAGTCACCGCGCGCTCGCGATGACGCAGCAGCGAGGGAATGCGCTGTTCGGCGCGGGCCAGGCTTTCGGCATCTTCACCGCCGGCGGTGGCCAGCGGCTGCAGCACCTTGATCGCCGGCATGGTGCGCGCCGCACCGACCAGCCGGGCCGAAGAGACTTCGCTCAGGCTGGCCGCCGGCAGGTTGCCGGCGCGGCCACCACCGAAGCGGCCATAGTCCAGGCGGATGCGCATCTGCCGCTCCGGCACCCGGCCGCGCACGCCATCACCGAAGCGCAGGCTGCCGGCCTCGGCGTCGAGTTCGAACACTGCCGCCTCACGCGCCACCAGCGCATCGGCCGAAATGGCGGCAAGATCATCGACCCGCTGCCATGGCTGATAGCCGCGGCCGGGCTCCTCGACCTGGATGCGCAGGGTGTCGGCGTCGACCGACGCGACCGGCAACTGGAAGACCTGATCGGCGGCGCCGGTCGAAACGCCGAGCACGCGGCCTTCGAGAGTGCTGCGCTGATCGACGGCGACGGCGTTGATGCCGACCCAGGCCAGCTTGAGACTGCTGACGCCGCTTCCCGGCTTCGGTCGCAGACGCAGCCAGCCGATCAGCCGGGCGGCTGTTTCGGGATCGTCGAGGCGCGGCGGATTGTCGCCAACGCCGGCGCGCGGGTTCTCGCCGACGTCGTTGGTGGCTGCCCAGATCAGCGCTTCGTCGGGCATCGGCAGGCGCAGTACGCCCGGCCGGGTCAGCCCGGCGGTGGTGTCGTTGGCGTCGCCGGGAAAGGGCTCGACGGTCAGGTAGTCGGCATTTATACCGTCGGCGCCGCGCGTCACCACTTCCCACAACACCGACACGCGCGCGCGCTGACCGACTTCCTCGAACAGCGCCGGGGCGGCGATCGCCGGCACCACGCCGACCGACAACATCGCGGTCGCACCGCTGTCGCCGCCGCCGAGCGCCGTGCGCGCGGCGACATTCGTCGCTGCCTGCTGTTCGGGGCGCTGCGCGGCGGGCGCCATCAGTGCCAGCCACAGCGCGCGATCAGCGCTCAGCGCGAAGACGTCTACGCCCTCACCACTCGCCGCCTGACCGCCTTCGAACAGCGGCGAAGCGAGATAGCCTTTGGCAGCACCGTCGATATGATGCACTTTCTGCAGACCGACGATCACCGCCTCCATGCGCGCCGCATCGGCGTCGGCAAGCGGCTGCTTGTACCAGGCCTCGGCAGCCACCGGCAGCAAAGTGGTTTCGGCCAGCGTTTCGAAGGGCAGCGGCGCCTTGATGCGCGCCCCCGCGGCGAGCGTGAGGGCGGCCAGTTCGGTGGGCTGGGCAAAAGCCAGACTGACGATGGCGGCAGCCGGCCGCGCCGGTCGCAGGCCCTGCCCGAGCAGCTTGAGGAATACCAGCCGCTGGCGCTCGGGAATCAGGTTGACGCGATAGAGCAGTGCGTCGCCGAGCCAGGCGAACAGCTCCAGCAGAGTGCGACCGGGGTCGCCCAGGCGTGGGTTGGTCCATTCCGGCGTGTGTGCCGGGACGCGGGCCAGCAGATCTTCGAGCAGATCGTCGAAGCTGCGGTCATCGAGACGGGGCGGCAGGATCGGCATCAGCCTTCCTCCAGGCGAACGGTCACGGCCAGCGCGCCGGGCGTGCCGGAGCGGGCCAAGCGATAGGCGATCTCCACCCGCAGGTCGGCGGGCTTGTCGGGGACTTCGAACACTTCTACCCGGTCGAGCAGGATGCGCCGCTCCCAGCGGCCGAGCGAGTCCATCACCCAGTCACGAATCTGGCGCCGGGTGGCGAGGTTGTTGGGGGCGTGCAGCAGGCGGTCCAGTCCGGCGCCGAATTCGGGGCGCATCAGTTGCTCGCCGGGTCGGGTGCTGAGAATCACGCGGATGCCCTGGCGCACGCTGGCTTCGAGATCCGGCCAGTCGAGTCGGCCGTGCTCGTCCGGCAAGGCGAACAGCGGCCAGCCGATCAGGGGACGCGGCAGCTGGCTGGTGCTCATGACTCACCTCCGCTCTTCTTGGGGAAGGGGATGCAGATCTTGATGAACATCATCCAGCGGAAGAACAGGTCGAAGAGCGACAGGAAGATGTTCAGCACGATGAAGGCGCAGATGGTGATGATCGGAATATTGAAGCTGCAGATCCAGCCGAGCTTGAGGCCATTGTCGGCCGGCTCCTTGCCGTCCATCAGGTCGAGCGGATCGCCGCCGAGCAGGTTCTGCATCGACGCCGGTACGGTGAACGCAACGTTGGGCTTGAGCTTCTTGAGCATCTCCTTGTCGCCCGGGTCGGGCAAGGCAATCTGTAGCGGCGGCGCACCGCTGCCTTCGTACCAGGGGGCAATTACAAAAGCCGGGCTGTAGTCGCCCCACACCGTTCGGGCCGGGCAGACACCTTCGGGCTTGAGACGCACGAAAGCGCGCAGCACGTAGCGCGCACCCGGGTCGTCGAAGCGTCCGGCGACGCCGCTGACGGCCTCGAAACGCAGACGCAGGCAGGCCGACAGGGCGCGCAACAGGGCATCGCCGGTAGTGGCGTCGAGCGCCGGCCAGCCCGCTGGGATGGTTGGTGCGGGCGAGACCGATTCCTCATTGAGCAGGATGCGGCTCGCCGCGGCGAGGAAATCGCCCGCCGGGCGGCTGCCGGCGATTGGCTTGCCGACGGCGTCGGCGAGCGGCAGGGCAATGCCGTTGAGCACCTCCATCAGCGAATCGGCTTCGGCGCTGTCGCCGAAAGCGTCGAACTCGACAGCCAGTTGGCGCAGCAGGAGCAGGAGGCGCTTCATCATGCTGCGCTCAGAGTCGCCCGGATTGCCGGCGATGCTCGCCAGGTCGGGCGTCAGAGCACGGCCCGGCCGCGGGAAGCTGTCGGCGAGGCCGCGCAGCGGGCCGACCAGATGCTCCTTGAAGTCGGCCGTCGTCGGACCGAACGCAGCCTCGTCGAACTCCGGCGCGCCGCCCTCGGCCTTTTCGCTGCTGGTGGTCGGGATCAGGCCGTAGAACAGCGTCGCAGCCGCCGCCTTGCAGACGTCCGGCGGAGCGACGAACATCGGCACCACCGATTCGTTGAGCAGCGCATCTTCCTGCGCCGCCAGCAGCGTGCTCACTTCACGGTCGAGGACCGGCTGACCGGTCGTCGGCCGGCTCAGTCGGCGCAGTGCTTCGGGGTCGTGGCGATTGCCGCGCGCGGCGCCGTCGGCGGCCGCGGCGATGCTTGCCCAGCCTTTCAGGCTGTCGCCGGCGCGCATCCAGCCCTGCTTCACTTCATTCCCCTTGGCATCGCGCACCAGCCGACGGATGACCATGCCGGCTCCCTCCACCCGCTGCGGGTCGATACGTGGCTCGCCCGGTGTATCGCAACGCGCTTCCATCACCGCCAGGTTGAACTGGCGCTGAATCGGCTGGAAGAGCTTGAGCACTTGCGACCCTTCAGCGGCGCGACGAATGCCTTCGACCAACTCCCGTTCGCTCTTCTGCCCACTTTCCTGCTCGCTGGTGACCGCCAGCGCAGCGGCCACCCGCCCGCCAGCGAGACCCAACTGGCGGCTGGCATCGCGCAGCTTGTTGAAGAGCTCGCGGCCCCTATTGCGTTTGCTGCGCGACCGGGTGTCGCTACCCGTGGCCATACGGGTCGGACGCGCCAGACTGTCGCGCAGAGAGATGCGCCCATTGGCATCGCGCAGACTGGCCAGCACGGCCTCGATGAAGTCGTCGTCGCTGCGCTGCAGGATCGCCGGCGCACCGCCAACGGCAAGGTCGCGCGGGGCCGAGAGGATCACCTCGTGATGGCTCACCATATGTTTCCCGCTCCCGGTGTGTAGCTGGTGGAGATAACGGACGTCGCCTGCAGAACCTCGCATTTGACGATGCCGGAAAACTTGGCCATGGCCGTATCGACGGTGACCATGCCGGCGCTGATCTTGACCTGCGGTGCTTCGACCTTGACCTCGGCACTGGCGGTAATGCTGATCCGTGCCGCCTCCATGACGACGCGATTGCCGTTGGCGTCCTCGACGGTGACCTTGCCCGGCCCGTCGGAGAGCGTAAGTTTCTGCCCGCCCGGTGTTTCGAGCACCAGTTGTTCCTGACCCTGCTGGTCATCGAGGGTGACGGTAACGCCGTTCTTCGAGCGAATGCGCTTGAAGCGATTGCCTTCGTCGCCGAGTTCAGCCGGTGCCGCGTTGGCACCGCTCCACAGTCCACCGACGACCAGCGGATAGCGCGGATCGCCTTGCAGAAAGACCACCAGCACCTCGTCATCGACATCGGGCATCAGGAAAGCGCCGCGATCGGCACCCGCAAAAGGGCACACCACGCGCGCCCATAGCGGTGCATCCTGGCCCTCGAAGGCATCGAAGGCGAGCAGGCGAATCTGCACCCGGTTGCGGCGCTCGGGATCGGCGATGTCCACCACCTGTGCGAGCTGGGCACCGTTGAGCCATCCGGCGGCGGGCTGGAAATGCGGCGCACGATCCATCAGGAAGCCTCCCCGAGATAGGCGCACTCGCCGACGAACTCGGTGCGATAACCGGCGCGCACATCGTAGCGGTGGCGCGCCTCGACGACGTAGTAGCTGTTGTCCCAGCGCGCGGAAAGGCCGCTGACCGCCACCGTGCTGCCGACGCGCAGTTGCGCATTGCCCTCGGCAACGGCGTCGAGACGCACGAAGCGCCGCGCGCGTTGATCGAATGCCGCCTCGGCCACTGCCCGCGCTTCGGCGTCGGTCGCCAGCGCCAGGTGACCAAGGTGTTCACTGCGCCGTTCGAACGCGCGGCCAAGCCAGTCGGCGCCACTCGTACCGCTGCCGGGCCCGCCGTGACTGAGACTGCCGACCTCGGCGCTGACAGCGCTGCCGCCGACCGGATCCCAGCCCGCGGCAGTGATGCTCGTCACCTGTTGCGCGAGATCGGCCACCACCCGGGCGCGTGCCAGCTGGCCATGCAGCTCGAGGCTCAGTTCACCGCGCCGAACGTCGCCGCGTGCCGCCACCTGCAGCTCCTCGCCGACGATCTGCAGGTCGGCGTCGAAACGCCCGAGCAGCCGCCGCAGGAAAGCGAGATCGCTCTCGTTGAGTTGCGCCCAGGTAGCGATCGGCTCGGCCAGACCCTGCACCGAAGGACGCAGGCCGAGCTCGTTGGCGACGGCATTGACCACGTCGGCCGGCGACATGTCGCTGTAGACCTTGCTGCGGCGCGCCATGCGCGCGCGCCCGAGCGGGTCTTCGGCAAGCACCACCAGTTCGGGCGGCGAGCCCTGCGCGAATTCGGCCTCGAAGCCGCTGACCACGCCACGGAAAAGCTCGCGGGCCTGCGTCTCGTCGCCGGCGTAGACTTCGATGGCCGTGCCAAGCGCCAGCCGAGAACCGTCTTCGAAGGCATATTCCGCACCGCCGTCGGTGGTACTCGCCCAGTTCGAGAAGCGCAGTTCGGCGGTACTCATACCCCCCTCGGATTCCTCGATGCGCATGCCGATGAGCAGCTCGGAAACGCGCAGATCCTCCTGTCCGGCGAGGCGCAGCGTCGGCCGGGCACGATAGACCGCGGATTGACTGACGGAGGTTTCGGCAGGCATGGTCGCCAACTCCTAATCCGCGTGCCAGCGCTGGCGACGCTCGTTGCGCAGCGCGAGTTCGCGCAGCGTCGCTTCGACTGCCTCAGCCTCGCGTGCCGCATCGGGCGCCGGCGCGGCGCTGGTCGACTGCGCGGCTTCCTGATCCGGCCGGACCTCGGCCTGCATCTCTTCGATCATGATCGGCATGAATCGCTCCTTTAATGTGAAAGTCGCGCAAGCGACTCACGAAACTCCCTTCTCCCCTTGCGGGAGAAGGGGCAGGGGAAGAGGGAAACGGTCATGACTTTCATGATTTGGGGTGTCTCCACGTGTCATGACCGTTAGCGTGAGCCGATGACGAACTCGGCGTCACCGCTGACATCGGCTTTCAAACCGCTACCGCCGCCGTCGATCAGACGACCACCGACGGCCACCTTGCCGGCACTCGAAATGCTCGCCGAGCTCTGTAGCAGATTGCCCGTGGAGAGCGGCCGTGAACTCAGCTTGCTCTCTACCCGCAGCCCCGAGAAGCCGGCACTGGCCGAAGCTCCGGCACCAAGCGACAGGGACGCCGATGCGCCGCCACCAAGGCTCAAACCGGCTCCTGCACCGACTCCTCCGCCGGCGCTGACACCCAAGCCCGCGCCACCACCGACGCTCAGCCCGGCCCCACCTCCAGCGGCGAAGGCTGCCGCCGGCAGCAGGTTCGCGCTGCCCCCGACCGAGCCCGCCGCCGACGCAGACGCTGAAAAACCACCACCCGCCGACGCTCCGACGCCAGCCGAGAAGCCGGCGCCGACCGCGGCACCCGCCGAGAAACCGACACTTGCCGATGCCCCTACCGCGAGTCCGCCGCCGGCGCCAAAGCGCAGGCTGGCCGCGCCGTTGGCCGCTGCAATGCCGCGCGCGGCACGCGGGTCGCCGGCCTTGTTGGCCGCGCCCTGGGCACCACCGAGCGGTCCCTCGTCGTCAGGAACGACCACCGGTTCGGGGGCAAGCTCGGTGTCCACTTTGGCTGGCTTGTCGCCAGTGCCGCCCTCGAAAGTGACGTCCTGACTCGACAGCGTCAAATTGATCGAGGAGCGCAATGGCAAGCCGCCAGCGGCGAAGAAGTCGATCGTCTCCTTGTACTGTTCCACCATGCCGGTGAAGGCGTAGGCGCCCCAGCTGAACTTCACCACCGGTGGCACTTTCTTGCTCTGGCCTTCGGGGATGGGCTGCAGGAGCTGTGCCATCTTGTTGGTAGTGATGCGCACGTCCTCGCCGGTGTCGGTGCTGTCGAAAACCACGTCCATGGTCAGCTTGGCCGTTGTCTGGCTGACGTACTGCTTCTTCTTGGCGCCCTGGCCCTCTTCCTTGAGGGTGTTCGAGACCGTGTGCTGCAGGCTGGCGGGATTGAAATGCACCGTGATCGGCTCGCGATGCGGACCAGTCATCGCCTCGAAGCGGGCAGCTGCGTTGGTGACTTCGTTCGGGAGTTCGGACATGACCCGCCTCAACTAACGAGCACCAGGCCTTCGTGGGCCAGATGCAGTTCTTCGATGCCGATCTCGCTGCCTTTGGCATTGAGGTCGGCGGCCTTGAACTTGACCGGCAGCGCACGGCGCAGCGCCCAGCGCACCACCGGCTGATCGGCGCTGTTGCGCATCTCGATCTCGACCTGCAGGCGGTAGGAATAGGCGCCGGCGCCCACTCTGGCGAACCAGTTCCACAGGTCGCGGGTGTCGGTCATGCCGCGCTTGAGGACCACCGTGGCGAAGCTCACCGGACCGGCACGCTGCACAGCACCGTAGTTGCTGCCACCGACCTTGATCACCTTAGGTTCCATGGTCGCTTCGAGCCCGGTGCATTCGGAGAACGCGCCCCGGCAAAGGGCGACGTCGTCGCCGCTCGACTTGGCCAGCGATTGCTGGCTGAAGTTGACGTGAAAGCGAAAGACGTGCAAGGGAATGTCATTCATCAGGCCACCTCGCGCAGCGCTTCTGCAAGCGCTGGTGCGGCGCCGCCACCGGTGAGGTCGAGCACCACGCTGATGCGCTCGACCGCCGCCACCGGGAGAATGCTGACTTCGGCGCGCAGGCGACCATTGTCGAGATCGTTCTGGCTCATCGTGCTGCGATCGCAACGCACGCTGAAGGCCTCCTCCGGCGAAGCGCCACCGAGCGCGCCCTCTCGCCAGAAGGCGGTCAGCAAGTGCCCGAGTGTGCGCTCGATGCGCTGCCAGAGAGCGGCTCCGCTGGCCTCGAAAAGTGCCGTTTCGCCGGCGCGCCGGGCAGCTCGCAAGAGCGCGCCCATCAGCCGGCTGACACCACCGGCCCGCCAGGCTTCGTCGGCGCTGGCAGTAACGTCCGAGTGCAGCACCCAGCCCACGGGCGACGGCGCAATCACGCACACGCGTTGCGCGAGGCGGTCCGACGGCGTCGTGGCGATGCCGCTCCAGGCGAGGAGCGGTTCGCTGCCGGATACCGCAGCCAGCGGCGTGCCAGCGACCGAGCGAAAGGTGCCGCGCGCCAGGGCATTGATCGCCAGCAGGCCGGCGAGCAGCCCCTCGGGCGCCTCGAGCGCGCCTGGCAGGTCGGCGCTGTGGCTGGTCCTCAGCCACGGCCAGGCCAGTTGTACGAAAGCGCTGGCCACGGCACGGCCGCCGTTGCCGCTGTCGGGTTCCACGAGTACGCCGGCGTTTCCCAGGTAGGTGTGGAAATCGGCCTGCGCCCAGGTGTCGGCATGGCGGGCGTTCTGCATCGGCAGCGGCAGCGCGGCGACGAGAAGCATCTCGCGGTGCAGGCGGGCAAGGCGCTCGCGGGCCGTGCCAAGGGCATTGCGCCAGGCAATGAAACCCTCGCCATCGGCGCGCGGCGGCGCCAGATCGCGCAGACCAACATCCTGCTCGACCGCTGCCGCAGCGTTGCTCGAACACTCGACGAAGACCTCTGGCGAGCTGGGCGGCTCAACCGCCACGTCGACCATCGCCGGTTCCATGGCGCAGATATCGGCCAGATCCGGCAGGCACAGCAGCGTCACCTCGGGCAGGCCGGAGAGATGACCGATGCCGATCCAGCTGGCCGGGTCCAGCGGGCTTGCCGCAACCGCCAGTAGCGGCGCAAGGCGCGTCGCGCGCTGCGCCGCGCGATTTCCGGCGGCCTCGAGGTAGGGCCAGGGATCGCCGCAGCGCACGATCAGGGCGCGTCGCCCGCCATTGGCAAAGAAGCTGCGCACCGCGGCACCGAGATAGCTGGCGCAGAGCCGCTGCTCGCTGCCGACCGGCTGCATGACAGGCCGCCTATCCCAGGCAAACAAGGCGTCGAAGGCGTTCCAGCTGTCGACCACCACCGGCAGCTGCAGCAAGGCCTCGACCTCCGCCTCCGGGCGTGCCCAAGGCCCGTCGATCCAGCGCGCCTCGACGAGTGCCGTATACACACTGGCCGGCAGGGGGGTCGCCCGTCGTCCGACGTAGCCCACGAAACAGGCCACATCGACCCGGTTCGGGTCCGGCGCGACGGCCGGCGGCGCCAGTTCGAAGGACAGACCGTTCATGCCCGCTCCCCCGCGAAAAAACCGGGTTCATGCGATACCGCCAGGAGGCGTGTGCGCATCATCACAGCCGTTTCGCCTAGGCCTGGATCTCGAAGCCTTCGGCCGCGAGTACGATCTCTTCCATCGCCACGTCACCGCCGCCCTTGCCAGCCAGCGTCGGGCCGGTGTACTTCATCGGAATGCAGCCGCGCAGCAGCCAGGTACGCACCGGGTTGTGGGCTTCGTCGAGCAGCGTCACGGCGACCGTCCGCTGGGCCGCCGGGCCGGCGGTACGCGTTTGCTCGATCCACTCCCACAGACTGTCGAAATTGACGATGCCACGCTTGAAAGTGACGTCACTGACCTTGTGCACGCCAGCCACCTTGCGCACATGGTTTTCCTTGTCGCTGCCGGCGCGGTATTCAGCGACGGTGACCTCGGTGCCAATGCCGGAAACGTCGGAAAAACCACCAAAGTCGTCGCTGCCGTCGAAATTGACGACGAAGTTGAAGGCGCCATAGGGTGTGATTCGCTCAGCCATGGTTTAGTCTCCCTCGCTCAGGCACGGGCATCGGCGGTTTTCTGGCCGATGCGGAAGATCACGAATTCGGCCGGCTTGATCACCGCCACGCCGATCAGGCAAACCAGGCGACCGTTGTCGAGGTCGTTCTGGGTCATGGTGCTGCGGTCGCAGCGCACGAAATAGGCTTCCTCGGTCTTGCTGCCGAGCAGCGCACCGTTGCGCCACTCGTTGTAGAGAAAGTCGGAAATCGTCTGTCGAATGTTGGCCCACAGCCGCTCGCCGTTGGGCTCGAATACCGCCCACTGGCTACCGCGGTCGATCGACGACTCGAGGTAGTTGAAGTAGCGCCGCACATTCACGTACTTCCACTCGGGGTCGGACGAAGCCAGGCGCGCGCCCCAGACGCGGAAGCCGCGACCCGAGAGATAGCGCAGGCAATTCACGCCGATCGGGTTGAGCATTTCCTGCTGCGCAAAGTTGATGTCCAGTTCGAAGCGCAGCGCGCCACGTACCACTTCGTTGGCAGGCGCTTTCCAGACCCCGCGCTCGACGTCGTTGCGCGCGTAGATGCCGCTGACGAAGCCGGAAGGCGGCAGCGCCAGTTCGCGCGGGATGTCCTCGCGGCCCGGCCGGGCCAGCGGATTGGGCACTACCACCCAGGGGTAATACACCGCCGCGTAGCGCGAATCGATGAGGCCACGCAGGCTACGGGCCTGGCCGGGTGTCTGGTCGCGCGGCAGGTCGAGCACTGCTATGCGGTAGGCGCGGCGCGATTCGGCGTGCGAGATCAACAGGTTATTGATCGCCTGCGCCTCGGCGTAGGCCGAGGAACCGGGCGCAGCGACAATCGAGATGTCCTCGAGGCCGGACAGCTCACCCAGGGCCAGTGCGTAGTTGGCAGCGACCGGCGCAGCGCCGTCGCCGCCGCCGATCAGCGCAATCACCCGCTCGAGCTCGCCGGCGGCATTGGTGACAGCGCCAGTGAACAGGGCGTTGCGCAACTCCAGCGCGCTGACGTTGGCGCCAATGGTGATCGCGAACATGTTCTGCAGATGATCGGCGCGGCGTGCCGGGGTGGCCGACATCACGTGCCCGACCCAGGTCGGATGGCTGCGATCGAAACCAAGCCCCTCGAAGCTCAGGTCCTCGTTGTCATCGTCGATGGCCACCACCAGCAGGCTGACGATGCGCGGCGTGTCGGCTGCCAGCGTGGCCGCCACTTCGGCGGGAGCACCGGGATCGGTGGCTGGATGCCAGTTGTTGCCGACCTTGAGGTGGAAGGCGGTGCCAGCGCCAGCACCAGTGACCAGCAAAGTGCCGGCCGGCGCGTTGCTCATCGCCGTCGCGGCCACCGGCGCGAGTTGCTCACGCACCACCACCTGGCCGTTGCCGATACTGCCGGGGAAACGCGAAACGAAGTGCACCGCTTCGTCGGCGGCATTGCCATCCGGCGTCACCTGACCGCTGGCGGTCGCCGCCCCGGCGCCGACGGCACGCGAGACATAGAGTCGCGAACCGCCCTCGTTGTAGAAGGCGCGCACCGCGTGCGCGAGGTAGTTGGTGTCGGGCGAGGCGCCGGAGAGTGCCAGATCCGAAATACCGCCGTAGATGCGCTCGAAGTCGCCGAAGCTGGTCAGCAGTTCGGGTACTTCCTGGGCATCAGTGCTGGCACGGAATGGCCCTTTGCGGGTAGGCCCAGCGAACGCGGTGGTACTGGTGCCGACGCCCTCGATTGACTTGGCGCGGAAGCTGGTTTCCTCGACATAGACGCCGGGAGCTAGGTACTCGGGCATGGCAGGTCTCCTTCGATCGAGCGTGCCGGGCCATGGATGCCCGGATTTCGGACTCGCTGCTTAATGTGAAAGTCGCGCAAGCGACTCACGAAACTCCCTTCTCCCCTCGCGGGAGAAGGGCCGGGGGAAGAGGGAAACGGTCATGACTTTCATGATTCGGGGTATCTCGACATGTCATGACCGTTAATGTGAAAGTCGCGCACGCGACTCACGAACCTCCCTTCTTCCCGTGCGGGAGAAGGGTCAGGGAAAGAGGGGACGGTCATGGCGCTCATGATCTGGTTTGTCTCCACTGTCATGACCGTTAGGGCAGATCAAGGCCCAGGTTGAGATTCAGGGCGCCCCGCGCGGCGAGGCTGACGTTCTGCTGCGTCGTCGCCAGGACTGCGCGACGGCTTTCGAGATCGGCCGGGTCCACCAGCGGCGTCGCTGTCGGCGGGCGACCGGCACGGACATCGGCGATGGGCGTGCGCGTGCCCAGCGCCGGGTCGAAAAAGACTTCAACAGTGGCCGCGATAGTGCTTACCACCACCGCGTCCTCGTCCTCCGACCAGGTGGTCACCGGCACGCCGACCACCGGCACCAGCGCCTCGCCACGCCAGTCGCTCATGCCGCGCGCGAGCACCGTGGCCCCGGCCAACACGCGCAGCAGCGCGCCGCCCAGGGCTGCGCCGTCGGCGTTGTCGGTGATGCTGGCGCGCACGGCCGTCCAGTTGGTGCCCAGCCCGGCCGCAGCGCTCGGGTAAAGCGGGATGTCCACGGCCACGAAGAGCGAATCGCCACCCACCGCCTGCGGGTCGCGCGGCAGGGCGATGCTGGCCAGTCGCGGCAGATAGTGCCCACCGGGATCACGTAGCGTGATTGCCAACTGCTCGCTGCCTGGCGCAGGCAGGGCCGGTGGCGCGTCGAAGGCCGCAGCGTGTGTGGTCAGGCGCGACCATTCGTGGATCACGTAGAGGCCGCTGCGATTGCGCGCAATGCGCGCGCCCACGGCAGACGCTTCGAGCCGGCCGCGCAAGGCGATACCGGTCGTTCCATCGACCGGCCGCAGCGCAGCGAGCACCCGCCACTCAAGGCGTTCGAGTTCGTGAAATTGACGAACGACGCTCACGACACCTCCTCGCCGAAGGCGAAGCGCCCGCTGACCACCGGACGGAACTGCGCGTCGTCGCTGTCCGGGTCAATGCGTACCAGTCTCGCCACGTAGGACACCGACAGTCGATAGGACGGCGTGACGGCATCCCAGATGCGCATCAAGTCCTCGGTGGCCAACTCCGAGGGCACGATCTGGATCACCTCGTCGCCCGCCCACCCGGCATCGGGAGTCAGCGACGAGGCATCGAGCACCGGGAATTCATGCAGTTGCCGCAACGCCCAGGTGAGCGCCACCTGCTCATCCTGCGGCGTCATTCCCCAGCTGCTCATGAGATAGTGCAGATCCAGTCCGAGGGGTGCGAGGCGGCTGTCGGAAGCGCGCAGATGCGCACTTTGCCGGGAGTGCTCATTCACCGAGAGGCGATAGAGAAACAGCGTGATGCGACTGCGCTCTTCGCTGTCGCTGGCCAATTGTCCGGCGCTCACCAGTTCGAAATCGCAGGCCGGCAAAGCACGACCACCGCTTTCCGCTGGATAGGTATTGCGCAGAAAGGTCGCAATCGAACTCCCCACCGAGTGCACCCCGAATACGTTTGCCATCGTCCTCCCTAGGGAAATTGCCTGCTTTGCTTACCACGCTCTCCGCCAGATCGACAGCGAGCGGCGCTCTGCCCTGCTTTTGCAGAAACATCCTACGGATGCTCACTTGCAAACCACGTGCCAGCTATCGAGGGCGATCTAACTACATGTATCGGCAGCTGTTTCTGGAGGGACTTGGCAGCGAAGCGAACAAGGCGGGTCTCACGCGACCCACTACGGCAGCCGTTTCTGGAGCGCCCTGCTCGCCGCCAGGTACTCGGCTCGCCGCCCCAATGCCGCCAATACCGTTCGCCGGCGACGCAAGCGATGACTGCACAGGCAATGGGTAGGATTCGACCCGGGCGGGTCAGTTTTGCCCCACCGGCCACGAGTCACTACGCTGCCAGTGGAGGTGTGGCGCATAAAATCAATGACTTATTTGCCCTGGACGCTTGCCGAAGGCTTCTTGGCGCGCAGATAGACGACATGGTGGTCGGCGTTCTCGTGACGGCGCACGAGACCTTGCGCTTGCATGCGCAGGAGAGCCGCTTCGACGCACTGAGCATCGACCCGCCAATGCCTGGGCAGCCACCATTCGCAGATACCATCAACGGTGTCAGCCGCGTCCGGATGGCTGTGCAGGTAACGCAGGATGGCGTCTACCACTTCGCTGGTGCGTGGCTGCGGCCGCATGGACTCCCTTCCCTGAGACGACATTCATCTGAAAGCAATGTTCGTGCTATGGGGAAGGCGCTCGCGGCAAGCGTTGGCGCTCAGCGAAAGGGAAAGTGGAAAGGTGGCAATAAAAGCGGATCAGCGTCGCCTGCACACGTCGCGAAAACCGCCTTGGCGGCTCAGGCGCAGGAAGGCGTCTGCCGCAGCGCAGCCGGCGAAAGCGGGCTGCGCGTGGAAGTCAAAAGCCGTTCAGGCGTGCCGAAAGTCATCGGGCGCGATGCCGTACTTCTTGAGCAGCTTGCCGAGCGCGCGCCGCTCTTTGCCGGCCAGACGGGCGGCGCTGGAAACGTTGCCGGCGCTTTCCGACATCAGGCGCAACAGCTGGCCGCGCTCGAAAGCTTGCAGCGCCTGCTGCTTGGCAGCGTTGAAATTGAGGGTCGTTGGACTCGTCAGGCGACGATCGGCTTGCTGTCGGCGATCATTGTCAGGCGCGGTTTCACCGATCCGGATCTCCGGCTCGTCACACAACAGAAACTCGCGCTGGATACGATTCTGCAGCTCGCGGACGTTGCCGGGCCAGGTGTAGGCAAGCAACCACTGGACGGTATCGGGGTGCAGTTCCTTGACCGCCAGGTGGTATTGACTGGCGGCTTCGGCAATAACGTGGCGCGCCAGCAGCAGGACGTCCTGGCCGCGTGCGCGCAGCGGCGGCACATGTAGCTCCATGGCCGTGAGACGGTAGTAGAGGTCGGCACGAAACGCGCCCTCTTCGATCGCCTGCGAGAGATCGCTGTTACACGCCGCAACAACGCGCACGTCGGCGTGTTCGACCAGGCTGCCACCCAGACGACGGTACTGACCGTCCTGCAGAAAGCGCAACAGGCTGACCTGCGCCTTGGCGGTCAGTGCATCCACTTCGTCAAGGAACAGGGTGCCCCCCTGCGCCTGCGCAATCAGGCCGATCTGGCTCTCGCGCGCATCGGTGTAGGCACCTCTGGCGTGTCCGAAAAGCTCGTTTTCGACCAAGTGATCGGGCAGTGCGCCGCAATTGACCGGAATGAACGGCCGCTCCCGACGGCTGCCCTGATAGTGCACGGCACGCGCAGCCATTTCCTTGCCACTGCCGGTTTCGCCGCTGATCAAGACGGTGGTGTCGTAGCGCGCGACCCTGGCGAGAATCGCCAACATCTCGTGGAAAACAACAGATTCGCCGATAAAACCGTGGTCTTCAGGTGAGTTGCTCATCGCCGGTCTCCCATCGCGTTGCCTACGTAAGCGCGAGACTTATTGAACTTCTGGAAACGAACCTAGCAGACGATCCCCGACAGCGTCCACTCAAATTTTTGAATCCGGCCAGCGCGTTAGTGATAGTCCGCCGGAGCTTCGGTGTCACTGGGGCGGCGAGTCAGACCATCCGAAAACCTGTGCCAACCTCGCTTCTTGCGGGTACGGCGAAGCTGTTTGGCATGATCGTGGTGACTGCTCGGCACATCGAAGGCAGGCGTTTACGCCTTGCCTGCGCACATCACGCCATCGGCGACACCGCGCATGGCGAGTTCGTCGCCCTGGCGCACTATCTATTATCAAACTGAGGCCACTTCCCCATCACGCGTCACGCCATCCCTGCGATTGACCAGAAAGCCGGATCCAAGCCAAACACCCACTGCCAGGATGACTGTTCCAGCGGTTTGAACGAGACACCAACGCATGAAAAGGATTTCTGTACTAAGCAGTTGCCTGCGGTCCGGCCCGAGCAAGAACTGAGCCCCCGAAAAAACACTTCCATATTTTTCGACTTGTTGCTCAAGACCGCGATTCAATAGCCACCAGCCGACTGGGAGCGCGAGCACCGTGAGCAGCACGGAAATGCTGCGTTCTGTACCCGAAAAGGCAGGCGCCCGAGCCAACAGCAGGGAATTCGCGCACATCAGCAACAACAACCCATAGAGATAGCCACCGCCACCCCAACCCCATTCGCCGTCGCGGGCAAGCAGCTCATTGAGGTTATCGGTTGACGACCAATCGAAAGCCACCGCCTTGCATAGCCACAGCCCTAGAACGGCAGTCACCGACAGGCGAAGGAGCCAGGCGTAGCTACGACCGGCACGGGCGGAAGACCAGGCACCGACGGCGACCATACAAGCTAGGAAGATGGGAAGAGGGGCATACAGAGCCCAGTAGCGAACGCAACGCTCCAGAAAACCAATCACCCCCGGGGAGTCAAGGTAGAGGAAGACATCGCGCCAAACATCTCCCCAGGAACTCTTGTTGGTGACAAACCAGAAGACGTTTGATGATCCCGCTATGTCGTCTAAGCTTTCGGCGGTGACGCTTGCCCAAAGAAGCGCCAGGCTCACAAGACTAACCAACAACGTAAACGCTGGTAGCCGAAGCTCTGGCAGCTGCGGGCAAGCAAGGCGAGCGGCAAGCCAGACAGATCCTGCACCGGTCCACAGTAAAGCGAACGCAAAGAATGTGAGATCAACGATGCTGCCATTGTTTCTGAATAACTCTCTTACGTTATATGGGATCCCGGGCGTTCGTAGCAACACGCTGACGCCGATCACCACGATCAAGACGCTAACCACCAGAGTGATCAAGCGTGGTTTCCAGACACTGACGGAATCCGCCACATTGGCCTCGGGCCGTGCTTGCCTACCATGCGGATCAGTGCGCGGACTAACCCGCAAGCGATCCATGCCTTGACCGATCAGGATCACCAGCAGTGGCTGCGTGATGTCCGGTGACCTGGTCACAACGAAAGCCTGCATCAGTTCCACCACCATGACCCAGAATGCAAGACCTAAGCTGGCGGTTCCAGCTTTCCCGCCGGCCAATCGAAAAACCTCAAGGATGCTGGTGTAAAGCACCACCGAGCCCACAACGGCCCAGAGGTTAACCATCATCGATCCTCGCAGCATCCCCTCAAAGGGCAACCAGGAAATCGCTGCCGGCTCGTCACGCAGATTGAAAGGGTAAAGCGCGTCCACCGTATAGGCGATGGACAAAAACAGAATGATCAGGAAATGCTGCGCGTCCTCGGACCTGCGCTGGATCACCCACCACCCGACAGCGCCGACGATGAAAGCGACCAGGATGGAGGTATCAAGCGGCGCACCGCGGAAGAAAAACTTGCCGATGACGATACCCAAGAGTAGCGCAGGCAGCATCCACAGAGAACGCCGGTAGCCAAACACAACGCCCAGCAGCCGTCCCAGCAGTAATGCCACTGCGGTCCCTAGAAAGATGCTGTGAATGGCGAATGTCGGACTAGCCACCAACGATTTGAGCTGATCCTTGAGCAGTTGAAGGTCAATGCTCGGTATCAGAGGAGACCATTCCAGCAGCGTCCAGGCAACAATCAGGGCCGCAGCCATCAGCGCATCCACGGACGGCCTGTCGCTAAAGCGTACGTGCTTCACCAAAAGCCGGCCGATCAGCAGCCCCGCAGCCAGACCCACCATGTTCCAGAAAACATCGCTTAATGCCGGAAACCTCGAGGGAACCCAGATTTGTGCAAGCTGAACACCCAGCGATACTGCAAACCCCAATGCACCCGTAAGTGCTACCGCTGAAGCCGCACTGGCGCGCGGCGCCATGGAAAACAGCCCCGCCACGCCCCAAGGAATGAACAAGATGATATTGCCCACAACATCTCCACGGGAACTAACTATATGCCAGTCCGAAAACATCCTCTCGGCGGCGCCCGGTGGAGCAGGGGAAAAATTGAAAGGGTAGAGTGACCCGTAGGTGATCAAGAGTGCAGCCAAGCCCAGCGGCAAAAAGCGCATCATAATTTTGGCAAACGTCTCGGCAGATTCGGTAACGGCTGAGCTATCTTGGCGGGGATACGAAAGAACAGGAGTTAGTATATGCAATTCCCCTGTTGAAATCGCCCCTAGATCACAAATGTCTTTGGCATACTCGAGGCTCGACAAAAGCGGTTAGCCAGCGGCGATCGGGTGGCTTTCCATGTCACGGCCATGCTGTGATCGGCTGCGCAATAGATGCACAACTTATTGTCGTCGCGATCAACGCACGACCACGAAGTTTGGCAGCCAAAAAGGAGCCTGGCGGCCGACCCCGAACGATCGGGCGACTCAAAGCACCACCCAAGGCGAGTCATCGTCAGTCAGAAGATCATCGACCAACGCCCGGTGCGTTCAATGTTCATGAGCACATGGAATGATATCTGGCACACTTGGGGGCCTGACTATCGAGTAGCATCTGGCCCGCCAAAACCGTCTTTGGCCCGACCACAGCCTCTACAAATAGAGTACTCTCTCGGCGACATTTGCCGCTCGCCCAAACGCCGCTCCAGCCCGACCTGCTAATCTACTGCCAACTGCATACATGCCATGAACGACAGATTTTCTGGCCAACTTGACCTGAGTTGCCTTTTCGGCCCCGCTGCCGCCCCGCTCCTGATCAAGTCCCTCGCCCTGCGCGGTGACCATGTCGCACAGGACGACGATGCCGTATGCGCCGTGATCGGCTCCCCCACTTTCGGGGAAAGCACTGCAACCGCGACCGCGCCAGCTGCGGGCATTGCCAGCGAACTGCTCAAGGCCTGGCGCGAGAACGGCGTCGAGTTGGCTTCGCGGATTCACGGGGCTTATGCCTTCGCCATTGTCGACGCCCGTCGCGAATGCGTTTTTCTGGCCGTCGACCGCTTCGCGCTCCAGACCCTGTGCTATCGCGTCGACGAGCAGACACTGGCCTTTTCAGATCGTGCCGATTGCGTCCAGGGCGGAGGCGACGAGCTCGACCCGCAGGCGATTTTCGACTACCTGTACTTCCACATGATCCCGGCACCACGGACGATCTTCAAGGGCGTACGTCGGCTGCCAGCCGCCAACGCGCTGCTGGTCGACCGCCAAGGTGTGCACGAAATTCGCCACTGGCCGCTGCGTTTCGACGAGCACCACCGGCAACCCTTCGAGGCGTCGCGCGACGCTTTCCGCAAGCTGATCCGGGAGGGCGTCAGCGACGAGATTGTCGGCCACCAGCGCGTCGGAGCATTCCTCTCGGGGGGCACTGATAGCTCGACGGTCGTTGGCATGCTCTGCGATGTCACCGGCCAGGCGGCGCCCGCCTACTCGATCGGCTTCGCTGCCGACGGCTATGACGAAATGGAGTATGCCCGCCTGGCGGCAAAGCATTTCGGATGCCAGCACCACGAGTACTACGTGACCCCGGCCGACCTGCTGGCCAGCATCCCGGCCGTCGCCCAGCATCACGACCAACCGTTCGGCAACTCCTCGGCCCTGCCTGCCTACTACTGCGCCAAAATGGCCGCCGCAGACGGCTGCAGCAAGATCCTTGCCGGCGATGGCGGCGACGAGCTTTTCGGAGGCAATTCGCGCTACGCCACGCAGCGCCTGTTCGAGTTCTATCAATCGCTGCCGGAAGCCCTGCGGCAGCACATCGAGCCGCTGTGCTCGGACGACAGCGTCCTGCGGCGCATCCCGGGCCTCAAGCAGGCGACCGGCTATGTCCGGCATTCGCGCATACCGATGCCGGATCGGCTGCAGAGTTTCAACCTCATCATGCAGCTCGACCCGGCGAAAGTGCTGAGCGCCGAATTTCTCGCCCAGGTCGATCTCGGTGAACCGACAAAACATATGCAGGCCACTTGGAGCGAGTGCCGGGCGCCGAGTCTGATCAATCGCATGCTGGCCTACGACTGGCGCTACACGCTGGCCGACAGCGACCTCCCGAAAGTCCGCGGCGCGGCCGAGATGGCTGGGCTGGCCGTCGGCTACCCCTTGCTAACGGACCGCCTGACCGATTTCTCGATGACCCTGCCCACCAACTGGAAACTGCGCCGCTTCAAGCTGCGCTGGTTCTTCAAGGAAGCGCTACGCGGCTACCTACCCGACAAGATCATCACCAAATCGAAGAAAGGCTTCGGACTGCCTTTCGGCGTATGGGCGACGCGCGATCCAGCGCTGCGGAAACTCGCCGAAGATTCGCTGCACAGTCTCGCGACGCGCGGCATCGTACGACCGGACTTCGTTCAGCGGCTGGTCAGAGAGCATCTTCCCGATCACCCCGGATATTACGGCGAGATGGTGTGGATCTTGATGATGCTCGAACAGTGGTTGCGTGGCCACGAAGTGCGGCGAGCTGCCGGATAGCGCTGATCGCCAGTTTTCACGCCAGCGCGAACAATTTCACAGTCGATACGGCGCTTGTCGCTAAAATCGGCGTCTCCTACATGATCACCACCACCCCAAGAATATGACCGATGCCAACCTGCTTGCCGAGCTGATAGAGCACGCCGCCGCGCGCAATCCTGAAGCCATCGCACTCAGCTACGACAAACAATCAATGCCTTACGGCGTGCTGCAGCAATCAATCGAAGATCTTGTCGGCGGCTTCGTCGGTCTCGGACTGCAGCGCGGCGAGCGCATCGCGATCTACCTGGAAAAGCGCTTCGAGACGGTCATCGCCAGCTTCGGCGCAACGGCCGCCGGCTGCGTCTTCGTGCCACTCAATCCGCTGCTCAAGGCCGATCAGGTCGCCTACATCATGCGCGATTGCAAGGTGCGGGCACTGGTCACCTCCAGCGAACGACTATCCTTGCTCGCACCAACAGTTGCTTCGTGCCACGATCTACGGCACGTCATCGTGACCGGCAGCGCCCCCCTGCCAGCCACGGACGGTCCGCTGGCCTACCTGCGCTGGGACGAGCTGCTGCTCGCCGACAACCGCAGCGGTCACCGGGTGATTGACACCGACATGGCGGCCATCCTTTATACCTCGGGCAGCACCGGCAAGCCGAAAGGCGTCGTCCTGTCGCACCGCAACATGGTCGCCGGCGCAAAAAGCGTCGCCAGCTATCTTGACAACAATGCCGACGATACGCTGTTGGCCGCCCTGCCCTTGTCTTTCGATGCCGGCTTCAGCCAGTTGACGACCGCCTTCCATGCTGGGGCGCGCGTCGTGCTGCTCAATTACCTGTTGCCACGCGACGTACTCAAGGCGCTGGCACACGAAAAAGTGACCGGGCTGACGGCGGTACCACCGCTCTACATCCAGCTCTCGGAACTCGACTGGCCAGCCGAGATCAGCGAACATCTGCGCTATTTCGCCAATACCGGCGGACGCATGCCACGCGAGACGCTGGCCAAGTTGCGCGCCCACCTGCCGACGAGCAAACCTTTTCTGATGTACGGCCTGACCGAAGCCTTTCGCTCCACCTACTTGCCGCCGGAAGAAGTTGACCGACGCCCCGATTCGATCGGCAAAGCCATCCCCAACGCCGAAATTCTGGTCTTGCGTGACGACGGCTCGGCCTGTGCAGCCCACGAACCCGGCGAACTTGTCCATCGTGGCGCACTGGTCGGCATGGGCTACTGGAACGACCACGAAAAAACGGCCGAACGCTACAAACCACTGCCGGCCAACACGCCGGGCCGTGATGCGGGTCTGGTGCTCCCGGAGATTGCGGTGTTCTCCGGCGACACAGTGCGCAGCGATGAGGAGGGATTCCTCTACTTCATCGGTCGTCGCGACGAAATGATGAAGACATCCGGCTACCGGGTGAGTCCGACCGAGGTCGAGGAAGTCCTCTACGCGACCAGGCTGGTCGGGGAATGCGTTGCTTTCGGCGTCGACCACCCGACGCTCGGGCACGCCATTCAGGTAATCGCCACCCCCGGCACTGGCGGCACGCTGGATACCACAGCGCTGCTTACCGAATGCCGCCGCAGGATGCCCGCCTACATGGTGCCGGCCGGCGTCACGGTTCGAGCCGGACCCCTGCCACGCAACCCGAACGGAAAAATCGACCGCAAAATGCTGGCCGGCGAGTTTCTTGCGAACGCAGCGCTGGCAGCAGACGCCGGCAAACTCGACACCTGCATCGAAGGAAGCCGCAAGTGACTCAACTCCAGCGCCCCTCCCCCAGCCACGCGCCGATGCGACAGTTCCCGATCAGGGACGGCGAACTGGTCGTCGGCGGAATGCCGCTGACTCGACTGGCGGCCCGTGTCGGACAAACGCCTTTCTATGCCTATGACCGCGGCTTGCTGACCCGGCGCGTCGCCGAACTGCGGGCAGTGCTTCCGCCGGCCTTGAAACTGCACTACGCGATGAAAGCCAACCCGATGCCAGCGCTGGTCTGCCACATGGCGGGACTGGTCGACGGTATCGACGTCGCGTCGGGCGGCGAACTGAAGGTCGCCCTCGACGCGGGTGCAAATCCGCATGAAACGAGCTTCGCAGGCCCTGGAAAACAGCGCACGGAGATGCAGCAGGCAGTCGCCGCCGGCATCCTGATCAATATCGAATCGTTTCGCGAAGTGCGAGAACTCGCAGCGATCAGTGAGCAAACAGGCCACCGAGCACGCATCGCGGTGCGTGTAAACCCCGACTTCGAGCTGAAGAGTTCGGGAATGAAAATGGGCGGCGGCGCCAAGCAATTTGGCGTTGACGCCGAGCAGGTCCCCGAACTGCTGGCCGAAATCGGCCGTTCGGGACTCAACTTTGAGGGCTTCCACCTGTTTGCCGGATCGCAGAACCTGAAACCCGAGGCGATCGTCGAGGCGCAGAGCAAGAGTTTCGAACTTGCCTTGCGATTGGCCGAGGCAGCGCCCTCGCCGGTCCGTTTCCTTAACCTCGGCGGCGGTTTTGGCATCCCCTATTTCCCCGGCGAGCAGCCGCTGGAGATTGCGCCGATTGGCGCCGCTCTGGCGACCATCGTCGATCGCGCGTCACAGGAACTCCCGGAAGCCGAACTGGTGCTCGAACTGGGCCGCTACCTGGTGGGGGAAGCAGGCATCTACGTCACCCGCATCGTCGACCGCAAGATCTCACGCGGGCACTGCTACCTGATCGCCGACGGTGGCCTGCACCACCATTTGTCGGCCTCGGGCAATTTCGGCCAGGTGATCCGCAAGAATTACCCGGTCGCCATCGGCAACCGGATGGCATCGTGCGAACGAGAAACGGTATCGGTCGTCGGCCCGCTGTGCACGCCGCTCGATCTGCTGGCGGACCGGATGGAACTTGCCACGGCTGAACCAGGCGATCTGGTGGTCATCTTTCAATCGGGTGCGTATGGATTTACAGCCAGCCCGCAGGCGTTTCTCGGACATCCCGTCTGCGTCGAGGTAATCGCATGAAGGAGGGCCGGGTGCATCCTTACCTGCGCGCGCCGGCAGCCACCGAACGCAATGGTTCGAGGTCGATAACCGCGGCCATTTTCCGTGTCGCCCCTTTGCGCACGCCTAACGACAAGACTCTGCCTGCGTCCTGATGAAACCGCCTGATAAACTGCGTCTGCCGCTGCCTCGTACCCCGGTACTGGACTGGTCCAGCTTCTCTAATAAAGAGCGGCCTTCACAAGTACACAGCATTGGCGACCTCTCTCACACGGTTTTTACAACGAGCGGCCGCGCTGCGATCTATCAGGCCCTCCTGCAACTTCGTCTCGAACCCGAGAGCCTGGTGCTGGCGCCAAGTTATCACTGCCCGACGATGATCGCTCCCGTAATTCTGGCCGGTCTGAAAATAGGATATTTCGGGATACGCGCTGACGGCCTGCCGAACCTGAATACCGTCGATGCGCTCACCGCCAGTAGGGCAAAAGCAATAATCGTGCCGCACTACTTCGGACTAGCACGATCACTGCTTGAAGTCCGGCAGTGGTGTGACGAGCACCGGATTGCGCTCATTGAAGACTGCGCTCACTGCTATTTCGGCAGTGCCGGCGAGAGACCCGTCGGGACATGGGGGGACTTCGCTACCGCCAGCCTGTCCAAGTTCTTCCCGGTTCCTGAAGGCGGCGTACTGGCCTCAGCGGGGAACACAGTCAAGGCCCTCTCGCTTTCGCAGCCCAGTTTCAAGGCGCAACTCAAGGGTTATGTCGACGTACTTGAGTTGGCGACTCGGCATGGACGTTTTAGCGGCATCAACCGCGCTTTGTCGGGATTCTTTCGGCTCAAGAATTCGTTCGCTCGGGGGAGGGCAAACCACAGTGACACTAATGCGCCTGCGGTTGACGACGACATGATGCCGAGCTGTGACATGGGGCGCATCGTGCAAGCACCGTTGTCGATAGCGCTCTCGCTGGAATCGATTTTGCCTCGTGGACGAATCATTGCCAGGCGCCGGCAAAACTTTGCGCTCTATGCCCGACACTTCGCGCCGATGCGCGAAGTGAAAGGGCTTTTTCCCTGGACAGACGAAAGTGCCGTGCCCTACGTATTTCCGTTGTGGGTCGAAGAAGCGGATCGCATCTATCAAGAGCTCCGATCGCAGGGCATGCCGGTTTTCCGCTGGGACCGAATCTGGCCGGGAACACCGCAGATGACTGACGATCTTGGCCCGTCCTGGAGCCATCATGTCTTACAGTTTCTATGTCATCAGGACTTGAGCGAGGCCGACATCACTGCTACCGCTGTCGCGACCCTGACCTTACTTGCCAATCCACAAGTTCCAGTCACTGCTATTGCCCAGTAGAACACCGCTGAAAGACAAACCCGTAAATGTCAACTTCTCCTCCATTTGTCTGGAAAAACCTGCCGGCAGCAGCGCTGCAGCAGAAACCGGATCTCGTGCGCGAATGGGACAGGCTGAACGCCGCGCGTGGCGACCTCCCATTTCTGAGCGCAGAGGCACTGATCACCGCACTCGACATCTTTGGCGAGGGACGCGAGAGACTACTGGTTGGCCAGCAAGCTCACGTCACAGTAGCCATGTTCATTCTTGTTCCGCTCGGGAAGTTCCGTTGGCGCACATTTCAGCCATCCCAGATCCCGCTCGGTGCATGGGTGGCTGAGGCCGGGCTGGCGCCGGACGACATCGCCCGCAGCCTGAGCAGAGGACCTCTTGGCTTCTGCCTATCGCTTTCCGTCACCCAGCTTGATTCACGCTTCACGCCGCGAGGCGAAGATGCCAGCGACAGCCAGGCCACCGATTATATCGAAACCGGCTGGATTGACTTGACGGGCAGCTTCGAGGAGTACTGGAGCGCTCGTGGAAAAAACCTCCGGCAGAACATGCGCAAGCAAAGAAACAAGCTGGCAGCGGAGGGCATCACAGGACGAATGCGCACATTGACTCGTTCTGAAGAAATTGCGCCAGCAATCGAGCGCTATGGCGAGTTGGAGAGCTCTGGCTGGAAAGCGGCAAAGGGAACCGCGATTCATCGGGACAATGCCCAGGGACGCTTCTACGGGCGCCTTCTCGGAGCTGCGGCCAGGCACGGCCAAGCGGTGATTTATGAGTACATGTTCGATGATCGTGTCGTCGCGTCGAACCTCTGCCTGCAAAGAAAAAGCACGCTGGTGGTGTTGAAAACCACCTACGATGACTCCATTCAGTCCTACTCGCCGGCCTTCCTTCTTTGCCAGGATGAGATGGAACAGCTTTACAGGGAGAAAGGGATTGATCGCCTGGAATACTACGGCCGCCTGATGGACTGGCATACCAAATGGACCGAAAACAAGCGCCCGATCTACCACCTGACAGTCTATCGCTGGCCGCTGGTGAAACAGCTTGCCGAATGGCGCCGGCTGCATATGAGCCAGCCGTCAATCAAGGAAGGCCATGTTACAAGTACTTAAATATCCGTGGAAAACCCTTCAGCAGTTAACTGCAATCAACTACGGGACGTTTCGTGGTTGGGTACGCAGCTTTCTAGCCCACGTGGAATGGGTCAGCGGCCGTGTCGACCGCTTTGTCGCAGTCCATCCAAAAAAGGTCAAGCGCCTGGTATTCGTCTGCCTCGGCAACATAAACCGTAGCGCCGTTGCTGAAGCGGTCGCTCGGACGCTAGGTGCGCGAGCCTGTTCGCTCGGCTTGGCCACCACAACTGGCGCACCCGCATTCAACACCGCGGTCACCACGGCGCGGCGACTCGGTATCGATCTGTCGGAACACGCCGCTACCGATCTAAGTGATTACAGCTATAGCGCCGGAGACCTGCTACTCACGATGGAGGTCCGCCACGTTCATCGCTTGATTGCGAATGGCATTCCAGCTGACGCCATCGCTCTGTTGGGGGCGTGGTCCAACCCACGCCGCCTTCACTTGCACGACCCCGCCCTGCAGTCAGACGAATATTTCATGACATGCTTCGTGCTGATTCATTCTGCGACGATAAATCTTGTTGAGGAGCTTCGCGCGGGTGGAAGTCCGTGTGTACAGCCATGAACGTCCTGCTGACATTCGACGTTGAGGTGTGGTGCAATGGCTGGGCCCGCCTCGACGAAAACTTTCCGTCGGCCTACGAGCGCTATGTCTATGGTCGTTCGACGCGGGGCGACTATGCGCTGCCCAAGACTCTTGAAATCCTCAACACGTACGGGTTGCGAGGCGTCTTCTTTGTCGAACCGCTGTTTGCCGCGCGTTTCGGCGCAGGATACCTCAAGACAATCGTTGAGCTGATTCGTGACGCCGGGCAGGATGTCCAGTTGCATCTGCACCCCGAGTGGACCGACGAAATATCACCAGCGCTCATTCCCGACAGCAAGGACAAGCGGCAGCACTTGAGTTATTACACGCTCGCTGAGCAGACGGCGCTTATCGCCGGTGGCAAGCGGATGCTACTGCAAGCCGGTGCGCGTTCGGTGACAGCCTTTCGTGCCGGCAATTTCGCCTGCAATCGCGACACCTTCCGAGCCTTGCAAGCGAACGACATCCTCATCGATAGCAGCCTCAATGCTTTTTACGACGTCAGTGGATCCGATCTGCGCGAGGGAGCTTGGCGATCTAAGCCAACGGTGATCGAGGGCGTACACTCGTTTCCCGTAACCCTGTTTGCGGACGGTCTGGGAAAGCACCGCCCCGTCCAGGTCGCGGGCTGCGGCTTCGGTGAACTGCGCGACGCCCTAAACAGCGCCGCTGTCGCTGGCCATCAGGAGTTCGTTATCGTGTCACACAACTTCGAACTACTGAAGCCGAACAGTTCGCAGCCGGACCCGATCGTCGTTAAGCGCTTCGAGAACCTCTGCCAGTTCTTGGACAAACATCGGGATCAACTGCCGACCGCCGTTTATTCCGAGTGTAGTGTCCGTGACCATTCAACTGTTAGGGCACTCCCACGTTCGGGACTCGGGGCGACTTTCGCGCGCCATATCGAGCAGTTATACCGCCGTTTCTGAGCGAGAAATATGAATCGTCCATTTTCCATTTACCTGGATGCCGTGCGCTTCATCGCCGCTTTCCTGGTGTATGTGTACCATTCCAACCAACGGGATATCGTTGCCGATGTCCTGCCAGCCAGCAACTTTGGCCACAGCTCGGTCATCGTGTTCTTCGTTCTTTCGGGCTTCGTGATCGCCTACATCACGGATACCAAGGAGCGCTCTTGGGAAACCTACACGGCTAGCCGAATTTCGCGGGTGTATTCGGTGGCGGTGCCAGCGCTCGTCCTGACAATATTGCTCGACAGCATCGGACGGCAGTTGTACCCGGCACTCTACGGCTATCCGTTCGATCAGTTCGTGGTCCGCTTGGCCTCGAGCCTATTCATGCTGAACGAAGTCTGGTTTGTATCAATCACGACTTTCTCGAATGTGCCATACTGGTCGATCTGCTATGAACTCTGGTACTACGTCGTTTTTGGGCTGCTGACGTTCCTGCCGCGCAAAGTAGCGTGGTGGACCGCGGGCGGTCTTCTACTCTTGATGGGACCAAAGCTAGCGATCTTGGCACCGATCTGGGGGGCGGGCGTTCTACTCTATCGTTGGCGCGCGTTGCAGGCTCTACCGATGATATGGGCAGTAGTGCTGCTGTTGTTATCGGTGCTTGGGTTCCTCGTCTTCTTTGTGGCCGCGATAGAAACGATTACTACCACTTGGCTGAAGTCGCTTATCGGGGCCAACTGGCACACGCAGCTAACATTTTCCAAGTTCTTCCTCAGCGACTACCTCTTGGCGACCCTCGTCTTTGCACACTTCGTGGCCATGCGTCGTGTGGCTGTCTTGATCTCGCCCCTGCTAATGGTGATCGAGCGGCCGGTGCGGTTCCTTGCGGCGTACACCTTCACGCTGTACCTGCTCCATCAACCACTTTTCTTGTTCTGGGCGGCTGTGATTCGCGGTGACCCGAAAGGCTATGCGTACTGGCTATCGACGACTGTGCTAGTGATGCTTTCGGTGGTAGCGGTTGGCCATTTTACGGAAGACAAGCGCCATCAGCTCAGAAAGTGGCTGGAGGTTAACCTCGCCGGACTCCCATCTTTTCTGCAACGAGCCGCCTAATGCCGCAAGGACCAAACGACCGCCCCCCCCCCTGCGTCGTGCTCGGGCTAGAGACTCAGATCGGATTGTGCATTGTGCGCGAGTTAGGCCAAGCCGGCGTCCCGGTGATAGGGATTTCACATGATCCGAGGGCGATCGGCATGCGTTCACGTTACCTGACGAAAGCCATCGTAGTCGAAGAACCACGTAGTGATTCGCTGAGCCGGTTGATACGTTCCATCGGCAACGACCATGGACATTGCCCCTTGCTCGCAATTTCGGAAGCAAACCTCAGCTGGCTTGCTCGACACCAAGACGAATTTGGGCAGGTAACGCCGGTCTTGCCAAACCCGACAGCCATGTCGCTCGTGCTCAACAAGCAAGCCACTCTGAAGGTTGCGAAAACAGTTGGGATCAGCACACCGGCATCCGTTCAACCCCGGTCAGGCTGGCAATTAAGCACCCTGCTGACGAAATGCAGGCTGCCAGCCGTCCTAAAGTGGAGCGATCCGAATCTTGTCGCCCCTCGTCTGGAGCACCACGGCCTGCCCTTGCTTAAGGCAGAATACGTCCATAGCCCAACGGAGTTGCAGACAGCTCTTGAACGGTATTCCGTGATCGGTGAATGGCCACTTGTACAGGAGTACTGCAGCGGCTACGGCCTTGGTCAGTTCTTCTTCATGCATCGCGGAAAGGTAGTTCAGCAGTTTCAGCACCGGCGTGTCGCGGAATGGCCACCGGAGGGTGGCGTTTCGAGCGTCTGTGATGGCATACCTCTGCACGAGCATGCTGAACTACGGTCGCAATCCGTCGCGCTTCTGCGGGCCATCGGCTGGGAGGGCGTTGCAATGGTCGAATACCGCTTCGATCCGGCGCGGCAAGAAGCGAAACTTATGGAGATCAACGGTCGCTTCTGGGGCAGTTTCCCGCTGGCTTTCCATTCGGGCGCTCGCTTCGCCCTCTTGAGCTACCGTCAAGGTGCGGGATTACCCCTGGGTGATCCGGCCGCACCACGAACCGATCTTCGCTGCCGCATGGTGGCGACAGAGTTGAAGCGCCTGCTGCGCGTTATTTTGCAGCCGGGACTCATCGCCGACCGAACCTTCCCGGTTAGACCGTGGAACGAAGTATGCCGCTTCGTCCGAGACTTCTTCCAGTCAAACGTGAGGTACTATGTCTGGTCAAGCGACGATCCGCGTCCCTTTTTAACCGACCTCGGCAATCTGATTTACAAGGTGCTGCGGCTCTCCTGAACGCCTTCTGCTTAAATGACATTCGGTACCATCCCCCCCTCAACGCACCACACTGACTCGATCGTCTCGACGCACTTGGCGCCATTCACGTGGCAAACACGGGTGCTGCCCAAAACAGCAACCATAAGGCCTCGACCCACGCGCACGATCAATCCTAGTGGCATGATCTGGAGCGTTGCAACCTTTCGGCGCGCGTCGTGGCCTTGATCTACAACTGGTGGAGTTGGTACGTTCGCCAGGCGCACCCGAAGGCGCGCCTGGAGGCGACCACAAACCGCCCGATGTTGCTCGCTGGCGTCGCCCGCCTAACCCAGCACGCCGCCCAGTCACGTCTCCTGCTCACGATTTCCCCTGTGGTCGGAGATCAGATCAAAGCGATGATCGCCAACATCCGCAAGGGCCCTGACCATGATCTGCCAACTGCGCCTCAGTTGCCGAAGGCCGGCCGCTGGCCGGCGTTTGTCCGCTACATCGTCAGCAGGATCCTCGCGGCGCGACCGAAAAGCTCTCGGCGCTTCGACTTGCCGCCGCCTTTCTTACCTGCTGAAAGCAGCTAACAGAGGAATCTAGGTTGAAAAATCACGATGACACGCTATACCAACAATGACCAATCTCCCCAAAAACAAACGCATCCTGGTGATCGCTTACCACTTTCCGCCGTGTAAAACAAGTAGCGGCATTCAACGCACCTTGAAGTTCTGTACCTACCTTAGGGAATACGGCTGGGACCCTCTGATTCTGACGATTTCACCAACCGCCTACGAAACCACCAGTGCTGACCAGTTGCGAGAGATTCCCGACGATATAGTCGTTGAACGGGCTTTTGGCCTAGACACATCTCGCCATCTTGCCATCGCCGGCAGGTACTTCCGTACGATGGCTCAACCGGACCGCTGGATAAGCTGGTGGCCCGGAGCAGTGTGGAGGGGCATGCGCATGATCAAGCGCTACCAACCTGCGGCCATCATGTCTACATTTCCAATTGCGACAGCGCACCGTATTGGACTTAGCCTGCAAAGAAGAAGCGGCCTTCCCTGGGTTGCCGACTTTCGTGATTCCATGACCGAACCCGGCTACCCGCGCGACCCCCAAACCTGGAGAATCCACCGGAAGCTGGAGGAAGAAATCGTTCGACACTGCAGCAGAGCAGTTTTTACCACTGAGCCCACGCGTCAAATGTACGTCGACCGCTATCCTGAATACCCGAAAACGCGCTGGGAGGTTATCGAGAACGGTTTCGATGAAGAGAACTTCCGTGACGCCGAAGTGGGCATCGACGCATCCCCTCTGGGCGTTTTCGGCCAACTCACCCTCGTCCACAGCGGCGTCCTCTACCCGATTGAGAGAGATCCGCGCCCTTTCTTTGCCGCCTTGAGTCGACTGAAGCACACAGGCCAAATTGACAGCAAGAGCTTGCGGATCATCCTTCGAGCAACCGGAGTCGACCACTTCTATCGGCCGGTGCTCAGCGAGCTGGAGATCGACGACATCGTCCACCTCGAACCCGTCATCGACTATCGAGACGCACTGCGAGAGATGCTCCGGGCCGATGCCTTGCTGCTATTTCAGGGAAGCGACTGCGACCATCAGATTCCCGCCAAAATCTACGAATACTTTCGTGCACGCAAGCCGATCCTTGCTCTCGTGGGCCCCCACGGAATCACCGCGACCAAACTACGCGAAGCGCATGTTTCCGACATTTCGGATATGACCGACACAGAAAGTATCGCAGCAAGGCTACTCGAACTACTCAGACGGCTGAGAAACGGAGGCATAAACGGCGTCGCGCCGGAGGTAGCAGCGAGGAGCTCACGTAAGGCGCGTACCGCTGAACTTGCGGAAATTCTGAACCAACTAACTGATCCCGCCGCAGACTAATGACAGGCCGCCTTAAGCCGGTCGCATCCAGACCAAGAACACTCGAACGCCAAGAACCGAAAGCAGGTAAACACACATCGAAGCCCATGCCCTGCGTCCCCAGGCGACCTCGGGAAAACGTGAGGAGATCGGGGCAGCAGGGCAGCAGACGATAATCGTCGATGACTCTGCCATATTCATGAGACGACACGGGCATGAAAATGATAAGAGATTCGAAAGGCCGCAAGCTGAACCACAGCGCCTTGCGCGTGAAGCGTCAGGCGATTTATGTGGAACAGGACGTGCAGTTATTCGGCGGCCTACGCCGTCGATTTGCACCGCTTCTGACACGTTCCGGGTGCGGATAATCAACGGCAAGCAAATATTAGGAACACCAAATATGCCAAAGAAAGTGCGAGAAAAAAATTGTTTCTACTTTGTCACCCTACAACGTCTAATACTTGCGTCAGTGCTAATTGGTATGCCAAAGAGCGGCGCAGCCATCGAGATCCAGTCGATCACCGACGCCGAAATGGCCCTCATTCCACGCTATTGCGCCTATGCGCAGAGCTTCCCGAAGTATAACACTCCGGAAGGAAGGCAGTGGGAAGCACGCTTGGGCGAAAAATCTTTCTCTAGTATCCATCATTATTGTTGGGGACTAGTAAACCTTCAGCGCGCCATGCGCAGTTCCACCTCCAGAGGACGGCGGCTTGCTCTCTTGTCTACGATCACAGGTGATTTTGAATACAGCATCAGAGGCTCGGCAAAGGACTTTGTCCTGCTTCCGGAAATGCTCACTCGCAACGGCGAGGTATACCTGCTTCGCTCCCTACCCAGCGACGCCAACAAATCGTTTTCTCAAGCCAGGGCGCTGAAGGCCGACTACTGGCCGGCGTATAGCCGCTGGGTAGAGTTCTTGATGTACAGTGGGAAGACGACTGAAGCAAAGATTTTGGTCAAGGCCGGCCTAAAGCACAGTCCGAACTCAAAGGTACTGCGCGAACAGGATCGGTTACTTAGTGGCAATTCATCCAAAACAGCAGGACCAATCGAGGAGCGTCCGTCGGCGGGCACCGCCGAGGACGCAACTACTCCTCAGTCTGCCCAATAGTTTGTTTCCGGAGTAGGCCATAATGCTGATGAAACGCAACCAATTCCAACCCAGCCTGTCGACACCTCAACTTTTCGAGCATTATGAGCCAGCAACCCAGTGCGGAGCGGCGTTTAAGACCGCTCGCCGGAAAGAGGGCTTCCGCTGCTCTCGCTGCGCGGCAGCGCATCGTGTCCTGCGCGGCGCGAAACGCACACTGTTCCCCTGGAACGCCTGCCGTCATCAAACGTCGTTGATTGCCGGCACCATTTTCCAGAACACAAAGCTTGGGCTGATGGCCTGGTTTATTGCCATCTACCTGATCAGTCAGGCCAAAACCGCGTTGTCGGTACTCGCGCTCAAACGCCAGCTGGGGGTGAGTGATCCCACGGCGTGGCGCATTCAGCACAGGCTGATGCAGGCCATGGCGGCACGCAAAGAACGCCGTGGTCTCGAATGCCAGATCCAAGTCGATAATGCCCACCTCGGCGGCGAGCGCGGCGGCGGCAAGGCCGGTCGCGGCTCTGAGAAAAAAGTCCTTTCCGTGGCTGCCATTTCGCTCAACGATGAGGGCCATCGCTTACACGTCGAGCTCTCTACGGCGGCCGGTTCACCCGCAAGGCCGTTGCAGCGTGGGCCAGCACGACACGGCCAACCGCCGATTCGATCTCCGCACACTGCAACAGCGCTTGCTTGTCGCCGCCGCGCGCCGTAGCGCCCACCCGCCGGAACACACGATTTGGATGGCTGAAGTTTATTGCTGATCACGCCCAACGATCTAATCACGCCCAACGATGTATTCTAGCGGACCAGCGGCCTCGTGAAGAGTTACTGGGCACTCACTCACCATTTTTTTTGCAGGACCCCTTCATTGACACTACCTACTACTGGCGACAATCTTATGACCACTGATCAATCTGGGTTACGTTGCCCGCGCTGCAAAGCAGAACTCGAACGCATCACTGAGGGCTTGCGCTGTTCGGAATGTGCTTCGCAATATCGTGTGGAGGATGGTATAGCCGATCTGCGTTGTGGTCGGCTGGACTATTACTTTAATCCGGTACCCCGCGAAGCGATGAACACACTGATTGAGGAAGCCGAGCGCGAACCGTGGCCAACCATCGTTCGGCGCTTCATGGCCCACGTCAAGGACAATGTCGATTGGCTTGACGACCTGATCGTCGATTCTCGCTATGCTTGGAAGCTGTGCCTCGAGCTTCCACCGGGCGCGAGATTTCTCGACCTTGGCTGCGGGCTCGGCAATCTCACCAAAAACATCGCTCCACATGTGGGAGAGGTTGTTGCGTTGGATCTCACCTGGGAGCGCTTAAGGTTTGCTAAGAGGCGTTTCGCTCGCTTTAATGCTAATGACCGCATCGTCTTGGTCGCGGGAGGAGACGGCCCTTACCTTCCGTTCCCCGATGGCTATTTCGATTGTGTAGCCTTGTCCGGCGTGCTGGAGTGGGTCGCCGACACCGTGAGTTGGGAGGATTCAGACTCGAAACTTTCCAAGGCGGTACAGATGTTCATGTCTTTTTTCGGGGACTCAAACCCCCGAGTCATGCAGCGCAAGTTTCTACAGGAAATCCGACGCATCTTGAAGCCTGGCGGGCAACTCTTCGTCGCCATCGAAAACCGTCTTAATTACGAATACTTCGGGAAGCGTCCCGACCACCACACACAGCTCTGGTATGGTGCGTTGTTGCCGCGCTTCGTCGCAAATCTTTATTCGATCGCTGTCAATCGGCAACCCTATCGGACCTACACCTATTCATTCGGCGGCTGCCGGAAATTGTTTCAGTCTGCCGGGTTTTCCAAACAGGAATTCCTGGGTTTTCTCGATGGCTACACCCATCTGTCGGAAATCCTTTCCCTCAAGACCGATAATGACGATATCTGGCGTTCATCACGCCCACACGACTTCCAGGGCCGCATAAAGCGAGACAAGCATTTCGTCCCAGCCTACGGGATCATCGCCTCCAACTCCACGCAGCCACCGAACTCTCTCTTGAGGCGCATAGTGCGTTTGATTGAAATTGCTTTGCCTCCTGAGCAGTTGCCGGTTTCAATCACTAGCTGTCACCTTACCGGGAAAGAAAAAGCCGTGATCCGGGGGGTGGCTGGGCCAACGCCCATCATCATCAACATTCCGTGCAATTCGACCGCCAGTGCGGTACAGGCAAGACACTACGGCTTGCTAGAGCGTGCACAAAATCTGGACAGCCTCATCGCGTTTGTTCCCAAGCCGATGGCTTGTGGGGTCATCCAGAACGTGCCTTATTATGTGGAAACAGAACTTGCTGGCCAACCGCTGCGAAATGAGATTGTCAACCTCGACCGCATGTCGTTACTCGCAGAGGTGTCCGCGTTGCTTCGCACAATCAATCCCACGCCGCTGCAGTGCCCGCTAACGCCGCTAGTGGGCGCCGACTTTGACCGAGTGGTGGAAAAACCTCTGCAGAAACTGCTGGAATCCGTAGATGACTCAGAGTGGGCACAGGAGGTGCGCGCCATCTTGTGTGAGCGCTTGCGTGGGATCCCGGTTCGCTACGGTCTGATGCATGGCGATTTCAGCGTTCACAATATTTTTGCCCACGACGGCAGGGTAACTGGGCTGATCGATTGGGAGGATGTAGACGCGTCCGGCCTTCCCATTCTTGACGCACTGAATTATCTGGACAGTGCGCATCGGGCGTACAATCCTCATTTGACACTCCTAGACACTATCCCGCTTCTCGCAACGGGTGTTTGGCCGGTCGAGGAGGAGCAGCGATTTCTTGCCGAATGCTACGAGTACCTTGGGTTCGATATCAAGTATCATTTTGAATTAACGGTACTGTATTGGCTTTACCATGTTGGCCCCCAGCTGGAATTTTCGTCGGGCTGCAATAGACCTGAGATAAAGCAGCGGGTCGAACTGCTAGTCAAAGAATTCCTGCGACACGTCTAGGGCGTGTTGACATTCCGCACGCCAAGCAAATGCCATCGTCAACTGCAAAATCAATAAGCCGTTCACAATCTACCATTTACCAAGGGGTGAGGGTTACCGGCAAACGGGCTCGATTCGACTGGGTCATGCTTCAGGGCTGCGAGTTTGCCGATCACATTGGCAAATCCATCCGCCTCTTGTACTATCCACCGTATCACCGCAAATACAATCCGGTGGTGCGTTGCTGGGGAATCTGGGAACAGCACTGGAACGGCGCCAAGCTCACCGACGCCAAAACGATGTTGGAGTGGGCCCAAGACAATGACCTGGAAAGGCGTTCATCCCGTCGTCCAACTGAGCCGCACTGTCTATAAAAAGGGGAATCACCATGGCCAAGAATGCCATGCAATCTTTCGAGTCTAGGCTGGAACGTAACCCACTCCTACCCAAGTGGGACATCTTGATTTAAACCTGCTTGGATGGTATGAATATTCGTAGAGATCGCCTAAACTGTTCGGCCAGCTGCTGCGCAAACTGGAATCAGTGAAGGCGAGAGTAGGGTTCAAGGTCGAGCATCTTTTCCACATTGAGAAGAATCTGTTTCACTACCGAAGGGTGCGTTACAGGCGCTTGGCCAAAAAGCACGGTACGGCTTTACACGTTGTTTGCCCTGATCCTTTTGATGGTTTCCAATCGGTGACTATTGGTGCGCAATATCACAGGTGCGTCCTGAATACGCTGAGATGGCCTGAAAATGGGCAGAAAACGTTGGAAAACCCCGAGAATTTTGGCCTGCTTGGCTAAAAACCCCGGTGAATCGCAAAGCAATTCGCTGCAACGCGGCAGACGGCACGTGGGCAGTCAATTGACCAGCGATTCCCAAATTGGCGTTGCCAGAGCAACTGGCTTTTGATCTTGACGAGGAGGGTCCGGTGAAAATCTACCACGCAAAACTGGAGGGAGGAAATTTCGGTGATGACCTCAATCCTTGGATTTGGGACAAACTCATGCCCGGCGTGCTTAATGACGACAACTCTGAGCTTTTCGTCGGTATCGGCACGATTCTTAACTCTAGTCTGAATAATAAGCGCAGAAAGGTGGTTTTTGGTACTGGTACGGGATATGGTCCACCACCGAAGATTGACCACCTCTGGAGAATATACTGCGTGAGAGGTCCCCTCACGGCGGAAAAACTGAGGCTTGATCCCAAGCTTGCCATTACGGACGCTGCATACGTTCTCCGCTTCCTCGACCTTCCTCCAATCTCAAAAAAGTATGCGGTTTCATTTGTTTGTCATCACGCAAGCGCATCTGATGTTTGCTGGAACGAACTTTGCGAGCGTGCGGGTGTTCACTTCATTAGTCCGATGTTGGGCGTGGAGCAGTTTCTTGCTGAATTGCTGGCAAGCGATCTTGTGATCGCGGAGGCAATGCATGCTGCAATCGTTGCCGACGCCTTCAGGATTCCTTGGATTCCTTTGCGGTACGGTTACCGATCATTTGACTTCAAGTGGCATGACTGGTGCCGCTCCGTAGGTCTCGAATACAATCCCATCGACTTTCCGCCGATTCTTCAGGCCGATCTGAATCGCTCAGAGGCTTTGGCTCGAATGCTGCGTCGGGGATTGGCGACATTGGGCATTGGTAAGGAAAAATGGCGAAGGACGCCTCTGTGGAGAAGTTCGTCGCGCGAGCTTGATCAAGCAGCGAAGTTTCTACACGACCTGCCAGTGACCGCACCAACCCTTGTCAGCCCAGATGCGCAACTTTCCCAAGTCATGGAGCGCCTTGAAGCAAAGTTTCACGAAATGAGGCACGATCTACTACCGTAGCGTTGTATCTGTTTGGAACTTAAGCGACTGTTGGCGCGGATGACCTTCTGGAGATGTCGCGAGCGCCCTCGGTCCAGATAATAGGCTTGGGCCAACGGTGTCCGGTTGCTTCATAGGTTCGCCAGTGCTTCGGCGCTCGGATGTCATTGAGCTGTGAGCCGCAACATGTTCCTGAGAAGGTCGTCATCCGAAACCGCGGCTTTGCACTTCGGGCGCAAACTGGCCTTGGTCTTGTCGTTACATGCCAAGATAGTTGCCACCTTAGGCGATTTCTGTCAAAGAACATACCATCTTGCTTGTCTTTTCGCCCGTCTTCTGTGTTACGACAACAGTTACATAGTGCAACTATGCGCCTGTTGTCGCGCCTTGTCGCGGCCAACCTGAAACTGGTCGCCACCGGCGGACGTGAAACTGGATTTTCTTGGGTTTCTTGATGTTCTTCGAGGGCTTGATCTAGAGCTGGTTTTTCTTCGCTGCTTGGGTCTTCTTTGGT
>Ga0209573_1000468_pt1 | contig 85645 bp, 79 predicted proteins | sample TNRBio252014_DNA_FD_185870 | JGI IMG/M metagenome (GOLD analysis project Ga0209573, IMG submission 185870) | Wastewater treatment Type I Accumulibacter community from EBPR Bioreactor in Madison, WI, USA - TNR Reactor_6/25/2014_ DNA (SPAdes)... | ecosystem: Engineered > Bioreactor > EBPR >... | reverse complement strand
GTATGAGTTGGCTTTGCAGCAGGCGCTGCGCATGCAGCCCAACCCCGCCAACGAACAGGTGCAGGTGAGCCTTGCATTACCGGAAGGCTACCGGCTGGAGGGCGCGGTGCAGGCCCTGCTGCTGGATACACAAGGCAAGGAGGTGCTGCATGCACAAGTGCCAACGAACACCACCGAGTTGCGCGGCCAACTGGATGTGAGCGGCCTACCCAGCGGCCTGTACTACCTGCACCTGCGCGATACGGCGAAGTGGCTGGCGGGTGGCAAGGTGGTGGTGGAGTGAACGACCCTGTCGCCCTGATCCGCCGGTTCGGAAGTGGTCTCCCTACACCACCTCCCCCATCAACTCATGTTCCCGCGCCTCGGTGACCCGCACCTCGGCGAAGTCTCCGACACGTAAGTGCATCTCGTCGTTGAAAGGGATCAGCACCTCGTTATCCACCTCGGGCGAATCGTATTCGCTGCGTGCGATCCAGTGCCCATTCTCGGCCTTGTCCACAAGCACCTTGTAGGTCCTGCCCACTTTGGCCTGGTTCAGTTCCAAGCTGATGCCGCCCTGGAGTTCCATGATCTCCTGGACCCGTTGTTCCTTCACGTCGGCGGGTACATCGTCGGCCATGGTGTGGGCGTGGGTATCCTCCTCATGGCTGTAGGTGAAGGCACCGAGCCGGTCGAAGCGCATGCGTTCGATCCAGCGCAGGTTGTCGTCGTGGTCGGCCTGGGTCTCGCCGGGGAATCCAGCGATGAGGGTGGTACGGATGGCGATGCCCGGCACTTTGTCGCGGATGGTGTCCACCAGTGCTTCGGTCTTCTCCTGGGTGATGCCGCGCCGCATACGCTTCAACATCTCCGTACTGCCGTGCTGCAGGGGCATGTCCAGGTAGTTGCACACGTTGCGGCGTTCGCGCATCACATCTATGAGGCCCATCGGGAAACCGCTCGGGAAGGCGTAGTGCAGGCGGATCCAGTCGATGCCCTCCACATCGCTCAGCCGGGCCACCAGTTCATCCACGTTGCGCTTTTTGTAGATATCCAGGCCGTAATAGGTCAGGTCCTGTGCGATCAGGATCAATTCCTTCACCCCCTGCCGGGCCAGGCCCTGTGCATTGGACACGAGTTGTTCCATCGGTGTGCTCACGTGGCCACCGCGCATGAGCGGGATGGCACAGAAGCTGCACTTGCGGTCGCACCCCTCGCTGATCTTGAAGTAGGCATAGTGAGCCGGGGTCGTGAGGAGTCGTTCCCCCACCAGCTCCTTTTTGTAGTCGGCCTTCAGGGTCTTCAGCAGACGCGGCAGGTCGCGCGTACCGAACCAGGCATCGATCTGTGGGATCCCATCCTTGAGTTCGGGCGCATAACGCTGGCTCAAACAACCGGTCACGTACACTTTCTCCACCAGGCCGGCATCCTTGGCCTTGGCGTAGCTCAGGATGGTGTCGATGCTTTCCTGTTTGGCGTTATCGATGAAGCCGCAGGTATTGATCACCACCACATTGTGCTCCCCGCTGTCGCTCTCGTGATCCACGCTCACCCCATTGGCCTTGAGTTGGGCCATGAGGATCTCGCTGTCGAAGGTGTTCTTCGAGCAACCGAGGGTGACCACGTTCACCTTGGTGGGTTTGTGGGTGCGGGCTTTCATGGCGGATCAATCCTTGAACAGTGCGTCGACGAAGGTCTTCTTGTCGAAGAGCTGCAAGTGGTGCATGGCCTCTCCCACCCCCAGGTATTTGATGGGAATGCCGAATTGTTCGCTGATGCCGATGGCCACACCACCCTTGGCCGTACCATCGATCTTGGTGAGCGCCAGGGCGGTGACATCGGTGGCCTTGGTGAACTGGCGGGCCTGTTCAATGGCGTTCTGGCCGGTGCTGGCATCGAGCACGAGCAGCACTTCGTGCGGTGCGTCGGGGATCACCTTGCGCATGACGTTGCGGATCTTGGTGAGTTCGTTCATGAGGCCCACCTTGTTGTGCAAGCGGCCGGCGGTATCGATGATGACCACATCGGCGCTGCGGGCCTTGGCGCTCTCCACGGTATCGTAGGCCACCGCGGCCGGATCGGCATTCATACCCTGTTGGACCAAGGGCACCCCCACGCGCTCGCTCCAGATACGCAACTGATCCACGGCGGCGGCGCGGAAGGTATCGGCGGCGCCCAGCACCACACTGCGCCCTTCCTGCTTGAAGGCATGGGCCAGTTTGCCGATGGTGGTGGTCTTGCCCACCCCGTTCACGCCCACCACCATGATCACATAGGGTTTGATGGCGAGGTCCACCGGTGCGGGGTCCTTCATGAGCGCGGCGATCTCCTCGCGCAGGATGCGGTTCAGTTCGCCGGTGCCCACGTATTTGTCACGCTTCACCCGTTCCTGGATGTGCGCGATGATGCGCAGGGTGGTCTCCACCCCCACATCGCTGGTCACCAGCACCTCCTCCAGGTCGTCGAGCACGGCATCGTCCACGGTGCTTTTGCCGGCCACCACACGGGCCAGCTTACCGAAGAGGCCGGAGCGGGAACGTTCGAGGCCCTGATCCAGGTCCTGCTTCTCTGCGGCAGCCTGGGCGTCGTCCTTCTTCTTTCCGAACAGTCCGAAAAATGCCATGGCGGGGTCCGAACACATGAAAAGGCCGACACCCGGGGTGCGGCCTTTTCAACGATGGGTCAATGGATCACTTACCGGAGAGCAGCTTGTCCGCCTCGTCGGTGGGCACCACCTGCTCCACGAAGGAGTAGCCTTTGGCTCCTTCCTTCTTCATCATCCGGATCACCTTGGTGAAGGTCTTCCCGCCTTCTTTCTTCAGGGTAGCAACGGTCTTCTTAGCCATGATCTTCGCGCAGCGCGCCTAATTACTTGATCTCTTTGTGAACGGTCATCTTCCGAAGGATGGGGTTGTATTTCTTCAACTCCATGCGTTCGGTGGTGTTCTTCCGGTTCTTGGTGGTGATGTAGCGGGAAGTGCCAGGCTGCCCGGAGGTCTTATGCTCGGTACATTCCAGGATCACTTGTACACGGTTCCCTTTCTTGCTGGCCATCGCTGTTCGTCTAAGCCCGTGCTATGGGCACAGGGGCCGCAAAAGTAGGTGAAAATCCCTGTTGGGCCAAATCCCCGCTGCGAACCACTACGTGTAATGGAATCTGCACTGAATGATGCTCAGACACTTTGCAGCCCCGGAACCTGCAACGCAATAGACCAACCGGTGCTCATCATCAATACGCCTGGACCAAAGACCCTTGAGCGCAAATTTCAGGGCCTCTGGTTTCCCGGTGCCGGAGAACGGCGTCCTGAGGCACTCCTTGATCAGGGCCAGCACGCGTTCGGCTTTCTTGGGATCGTGTTGGAGCCAATGGTTGAAATCGTCCCAACCCTGCTCGGTGAACTCGACCTTCATGACTTACCTGAGGACCGCTTCGTCGTGAGCCCCTCGAGATCGGCCACCGCCTTGGTCATCGTCTTTCCTCCCTGCAACGCTGCGATGGATGCCTCAAGCCGCTCCCGATTAGCGTGGGTGGACATCAGGTAGTTCGTCTCCGTGAGCGCATTATAGGTCTCTATGGACATGATCACCACCGCATCGCGTTCGTTGCTCCCTCTCGAAACGATGAGCGTTTCCATGGAATTCGAGACCCGATCCAAGTAGCTTTTCAGCTTTTCCCGTAGGCTCGTCGCGGTAACAGCAGTGATCGACATGGTCCAAGCATTGGATTAACAAATGTACACATTCCTGTACGTGATGTTGTACATCACTTGATCAGTTCAAAGCAAGTTCCCCCTACTTCGCCATCATCGCCTCCACCGCCTCCGCACTCCTCGGCGCCCCGGCCGAGAGGTTCACCGGATCCCCGTCGGTCACCAGGATATCGTCCTCAATGCGGATGCCGATGCCCCACCAGCGTGGGTCGCAGGGGCTGTCCTGGGCGATGTAGATGCCCGGCTCCACGGTGACCACACTTCCCGGACGCAGGTCGCCGTAGCTGCCTGCATCGTGTACATCGAGGCCCAGGTAGTGGCTGGTGCCGTGCATGAAATAGCGTTTCAGTTCCCCTTCCTCCTTGATGATGCCGAGTTCCTTCATGCCTTTGGCGATCACGTTCCACGCGGCCTGGTGCGGGGCACGGAAGGCCTTTCCGGCCCGAACCTCGGCGATGCCCGCCTCCTGTGCGGCCAGGACCAGGTCGTAGATGCGGCGTTGATCGGGGGTGAAACGACCATTGGCGGGCAGGGTGCGGGTCACATCCGCGGTGTAGCCATGGTACTCCGCACCGATGTCGCTCACGAGCAGGTCCCCATCGGCCAGGGTGCGGCGGTTGGTGATGTAATGCAGCACGCAACTGTGGGGGCCACCGCCCTGGATGCTGGGGAAGCCCTCGTGCTCGGCCCCATGGGTCTTGAAGACGTACTCCACGATGGCCTCGGTCTGGTATTCGGTCATGTCGGGCTGCAGGCGGCGCATCAGTTCCATCTGGGCCTCGCAGGTGATGGCGATGGCCTTGCGCATGAGTTCCAGTTCCTCCGGCTGTTTCAATTCACGCAGGTCGGCCATCCACTGGCGCAGGTCGGTACTGGCGGCGGCGTCCATGGCCGGTGCGCCTTGTTGCACATGCTTGTCCAGATCGTGCAGGTCGGTGCTGGAGTGGGGGTCGTCCGTGGGTGCCTCCACCCGGTGCATGTAGACCTTGTCCTGGGCTTTCCATGCCGGATCGGTGCTTTTGAACCGGTGGGCGCCCATGGCCGCGGCCAGGCCCAAGCGTTCGTGCGCCTCGGTGGCCCCCGTGGAGCGGCCGTTCCACACCTCGGTGCGCGGGTCCCGGTCCTGCACCACCAGCAGTTCGTTGGTGAGTTCCCCGGCGATCAGGCGGGCTTCCTTGTACACGAACAGGAGCGCACCGGGTTCGCGCAGGCCGGTGAGGTAGTAGAAGTTGGGGTCCTGGTGGTATTCGTAGTCCACATCGTTGCTGCGGTTGCGCACGGGTGCCGCCTCGAAAATGGCCACTCCGCCTTCGGGTAGCCGGTCGCGCAGGGCCTGGCGCCGGCCGCGATGGAACTCCGGGGGGAGCAGGTCGTTGTCGTAGATCCCATGCTCATCGTCCACCAAGCGTGTGGTGGCGGGCAGTTCCTGTGCCAGGGCGGCAGCGGCGAACAGGAGGAGGGGCAGGCACAGGTAACGCATGGGCGGGCAGGGGTTGGAAAAGCGAACGCGCCGGTCGAAACTAATTCGACCGGCGCGTTCCAAAACTGTGCCGTGTGCTCAGCCGTTGTAATGTCCTTCGGCCTTGGCCTTGCGCAGGGCCGCAGTGATGCCCAGCTTGTTGATGGTTCGCATGCCCGCCGCGCTCACACGCAGGGACACGGTCTTGTTCTCTTCGGGGATGAAGTATTTGCGGTCCTGCAGGTTCGGCGCGAACGTGCGCTTGGTCTTGATGTTCGAGTGGGACACCTTGTGACCGGTGATGACCTTCTTACCGGTGATCTGGCAAACCTTGGACATGGCTTCTCTGGATTACGGGGCGCGAAGATAGATAAAAACCGCAAATCGAACGGAAAGATCGGAAGGCCTTATTCGGGACTACGCGCCCAAGAGCCTTTTACGCAGCAGGTTCAGCCCGGCCAGGGCACTGCGCTCGATCACCAGGTCGCGGGTTCCGGGGAAGTTGACCAGCTTGCTGCGCACCCCGTCGGGGCCGGCCACGGCGATCCACACGGTACCCACGGGTTTATCAGGGGTGCCCCCGTCAGGTCCGGCCACCCCGCTGTACGCCACGCTCCAGTCGGTACGCAGGGCGGTACGTACCCCGCTGGCCATTTGCTCCACCACAGGCTGGCTCACCGCCCCGTTCAGTTCCAACATGTCGCTGGGGATGCCCAGTTCCTCCATTTTCACGGCGTTGGCATAACTCACCACCCCGCCGGTGTAATAGGCCGAACTGCCGGGTACGCTGGTGATCAGGTGGCTCACATACCCGCCGGTGCAGCTTTCGGCCAGTGCCAGGGTCTGTCCACGGGTCTTCAGCAAACGGCCCACCACGTGCTCCAGGTGGTCGTCCCCTTCTCCGAAGATGAGGTCGGGGATCAGCCCGGCCAGTTCGTGTGCCTTGCGGTCAACCCGCTCATTGGCGGCGTAGCCATCGGCCTCGGCATAGGTGCTCAGGCGCAGCTTCACGATCCCGGGTGATGGCAGGTAGGCCAGTTTGATCCCCTCTCCGACGAGGCTATCCTCCCACGCCTCGATGCGCTTGGCCAGCATGCTCTCTCCCAGGCCGGTGGTGAGGATGGTGCGGTGTACGATGGTCGGAGGGTTGAAACGTTCCTTCAATCGTGGCAGGACACCACTATGCATGATGGCATGCATCTCGTAGGGCACACCGGGCATGCTCACGAAGACGCGGCCATCGCGCTCGAACCACATGCCGGAAGCGGTCCCCTTGTCGTTGGTGAGGATGGTGCAGGCTTCGGGCAGGTCGGCCTGGGCCAGGTTCACCTCCAGGATGTCCTTGGGATCACGGCCCATGCGCTGGAAGATCCCCACCACCCGGGCCTCCACCTCCTTGTTGCGGACCAAGCGCGTGCCGAAGAAGTCGCAGAGCGTGTGTTTGGTGATGTCGTCCTTGGTGGGACCGAGGCCACCGGTGATGAGCACCACATCGCAGGTGGCGGCAGCAAGGGTGTGCAGGATATCGTCCCTGTCGTCACTGATGGTGATGACCCGTTTGGCACGTACCCCGATCAACGCGAGCTGTTCCCCCATCCAACCGGCGTTGGTATTGATGGTCTGCCCGATGAGCAGTTCATCGCCGATGGAGATGATCTCCGCTGTGACCTCGCGCGCCATCCGACCTACTTCACTTCGTCGTAACCGAAGAGTTCGGCCTTGCTCACCTCGCGCACCGGCCCGAGCTTCTCCAGTACGCTGAGGTCCATGGCACTCTTTTTGCCAATGACGAGGAAGGTGTACTTGCGGCCTTTCACCTCCTTGTCGAAGAAAGCCTTCATGGCGGCCATGTCGATACCGGGGATGCGTTCGTACTTGAAGGCCTCCATGTCTTGATCGAGGCCACGGCGCCGCGCGGCATCCCAGCTCCAGTAGATGTTCTCCTTGGTGGTGCGGGTGCTGGCGATCACCTTCAGTGCGCTGGCTTTGGCCCCCTCGAACTGGGCGTTGGCCTCGGGCATGTCGTTCATGAGTTGAAGCATGGCGCCCACCGCATCGTTCAGTTTGTCGGCCTGGGTGCCGATGAAGGCGCGCACATAGTGGGCCTCGTCCTTGTTGGTGGGTGTGGAATAACTCGCGTTGGCCCCGTAGGCCAGGGCTTTGGCCTCACGGATCTCCTGGAACACGATGCTGCTGAGGCCGCTTCCGAAGTATTCGTTGAAGAGGCTGGCGTAGGGCACTTTCTCCTGATCGAAGGGACCCGCCTTGCTCATCATGAGCATCTCGGTCTGCACCATGTCATGATCCACGAAAAGCACGGTGTTGGCGGTGGTGGGCTGTTCCGGGTATTCGCGCGGCGCGGGCACCTCCTTCCATGTAGCGGGCAACTTGTGTTTGGCGTTCAACAAGGTCTGGAGGGCCTTGATCTCCATGTTCCCATAATAGACCACCCGGTGCTTGTAGCTGGTAATGGCCTTGATGCGGTCCACCAGGGACTTGCTGGTGAGCGCGTTCAACTGGGCATCGGAGAGCACATCGTTGAAGGGTGACCTGGCGCCATAGCGGGCCAGGTTCCCCAGGCCATAGTGCAGCACGATGTTCTTTTCCTTCATCTGGTCCTGACGGCGCTTTCGGGTGTCGGCCACCAGGCCTTTCAGTGCCTCGTCGTTCGGTTGTGCATTGGCCAGCAGGTCCTCCAGCAGGTCGAGGCCCGCAGGCAGGTTCTTCTGCAATCCGCTCAACGTCACATAGCACCGGTCATCCGTGGTGGTGGCGCTGATCCCCAGGCCGAGTTTGAAGAGTTCCTTCTTCAGATCGGCCGGGCTGAACTTGGCGGTGCCGAGGTATTCGAGCAGGCTGGTGGTCACCTCAAGTTCGCGGTCGTGCTTGGTGCCCATATCCACGATGTAGCGAAGGCTGAAGTAGTCGTTGGTCGGGTTCACCACGCTGGCCAGTTCCAGTCCGTTCTTCAGCGGTGTGCGTTGGATGGCCTTGGCGAAGTCGATGAACTCGGGTTCCATGGTGGCCGCCGGAAGCTTTTCCCATTCGGTGCGCCAGGCGCTCATGCCATCGCGTTTGATATCGATCGGGGTGATCTTCGGCTTCTTGACCTGATACACTTCGGTCTTGGGGCCATTGCGCTTGAACACGCACACGTAGTTGTCCTTGAGCTTCGCATTGGCGAACGCGACGACCTGGGCCTTGGTGATACGGACCATGCGGTCATACAGGTCCACCTCCTCGCTCCATCGTTTCTTGAGGATGAAGGCATCGGTCATGGCCGAGGCACTGCTGCGGTTGTTCTCGCCCCAGGTACGCATACGGCGCAGGCGGAAGTCGTTCACCACGGCCTCGATCAGCCAGTCGTCGAAGGTGCCGGCACGCAATGCGGCCATTTCGCCCAGGAGCAGGTCGCGTACCTGTTCGAGGGTCTGCCCTTCCTTGGGTTCACCGTTCACCTGTAGGCTGGAATAGTCCCCCGACACACCGGCGTACGCACCAGCATTCAACACCTGCTGGGTCTGGAGCAGGTCCAGGTCGATGAGGCCCGCGCGGCCGTTGGACAGCATGCCGGCGATCAGCTGGATCATGAGGGCATCATCGCTGTGGTAACCGTCGAAACGCCAGGCCAGGTCCACCCATTCGGATTCCGGCCCGGACACCTCGGCCACGACCGGGGCCGCGATCGGCGCCTCCTTCTCGAAGGTGAAGTCCGGGACGTAACCCTTCTCCCACTTCCCGAAGTACCGGTCCACCATGGCGATGGTCTTGTCGAAGTCGATATCGCCGGCGAGGATGACGGCCATGTTGTTGGGCACGTAATAGGTGTCGAAGAAGGCATGGATCTTCACCATGCTGGGGTCCTTCAGGTGCTCACCGGTGCCGAGGGTGGTCTGCGTACCGTAGGGATGGTGCGGATAGAGCAGTTCGTTCATCCGCTTGTACGCGGCACGGCCGTCGTTGTCCTGGGAGCGGTTGAATTCCTCGTACACGGTCTCCAGTTCGGTGTGGAACAGCCGCAGGACGCACTCATGCATGCGTTCGCTCTCGATCGCCATCCACCGCTCCAGCTCGTCGCTTGGGATATCGTTGATGTAGACGGTTCGCTCGGTGCTGGTGTACGCATTGGTGCCACGGGCCCCGATGCTCTTGATCATCTTGTCGTACTCGTTGGGCACGGCGAAGCTGGCGGCGACGGTACTGAGGCTGTCGATACGGCGGTAGATGCGATCGCGTTGGGCCTCGTCGGTGGTGCCACGGCGCTCTTCATAGGCATCGCTGATCTGTTCGAGCACGGCGCTCTCCGCGGCCCAGTCCTTGGTGGCGATGCGGCTGGTGCCCTTGAAGAGCATGTGCTCCAGGTAGTGCGCCAGGCCGGTGGCATCGGCCGGATCGTTCTTGCTCCCGGCCCGCACCGCGATATTGGTCTGGATCCGAGGCGCGTCGGTATTCCGGCTCAGCCACACCTGCAGGCCATTGTCCAGGGTGTAGATCCGGGCCTGGAGCGGGTCACCGGGCACCGAGGTGTACGTGTAGGTCTTCTGAGCCTGAGCGGCCACGGCCAGTATCGCCGTGATGGTCATTGCAGAGGTGCGCATGGGGGTTCCAATGGAAGGGGATAAAGGTCCGCAATTCACGGGAAGGATCGGCCTGTTGGTCCGAACGGTTCAGCCGTGCATGGTCGGGGCCTTGCCGTAGCGGGCCACCACCTCGGCCTCATAGGCCAGGAAATCCTTCCAACGGGCATCCACATCCACCCGCCCACCATAGCGTCGTGCGAAACCGATGAAGGTGGTGTAGTGGCCGGCTTCGCTCACCATGAGTTCCCGGTAGAATCCGCGGAGCTCCTCATCCTGGGCCTCCTCGGTGAGCATCTTGAAGCGTTCGCAACTGCGGGCCTCGATCATGGCGCTGAAGAGCAGGCGGTCCACCAGGCGCTCCTCCCGCGAGCCATCCTTGCGTACGAAATGCAGGAGTTCGTTCACGTAGTCGTCCTTCCGTTCGGGACCGAGGACCCAACCGCGTGCATGGATCCGGTCCACCACCTGCCGGAAATGGTCGAGTTCCTCCTGGGCGATGCGCGTCAGTTCGGTCACCAGTTCGCTCAGTTCCGGGTGCCGCACGATCATGCTGATGGCATTGCTGGCCGCTTTCTGTTCGCACCAGGCATGGTCGGTGAGCAAGGCGGGCAGGTCGTGTTGAACGAGGTCCACCCACCGGGGATCAGTGGGGAGTTGGAGGCCAAGCATGGGGCAAAGATGAAGGGGGAAGAGCCAGAACCGTATGGCCGGTCAGGACCGTGTGGTGGATCGCTTGTCCACAGTTCGCTCACTCCTCCTTCTCCGTGGGCGTGTATTCCGGCGGGAGCATTTCGGGAGGTACGTTCTCCGCCGGTGGTTCGGGGATCACTACATCGAAGAAGCCTTTGGGCACTTCGGGCTTGAGCCGGGCACTACTGATCAACGAGCGGCGATCGCCATGGATGCCACCGCTCTCGGTGAGCAGGTGCGGGATCCTCACTCCGCCCACGTCCCGCCAATCGGTATAGCTCACCACCCGTTCGTGCAGGCCACCGTTGTAGAACTGGCTCTCCACCTCGCGCAGTTTCAGACCCGAGGTCTTGTCGTAGAACTGGATGATCGAATTGCCCGACTGGAAGCCGATACGGAGCTTGTACACCTCGCGGTCGCCTTCGGTGATGCTGCCCAGAATGCGTGCCTCGGACCACAGGGCCGCGAAGCCCACCTCCGGCACAGGGCGTGCTTGGCGGCGTATCATTTCGAGACCCGCATCGGTGAGCTCACCGCTATTGGTCCCATCGGAATAGAGCACACGCGCACCATCGAAGATGATCTCTTCCACCATGGCGGCCTCTTCACGGCGTTGGAGGCGGTAGCGTTCGCCGGAGAACCACTCGGTCTGCTCCACGTTGGGGCCGACGCCGGTCTCGGTACGCACCACCTGCAGGTCGCGCAAGGCGGCGATCGCATCTCGCCCACCGATGGTGTACAGGTAGGTCTCGATGACCTGTTCGGCCGTGCGGTCGGTCACGGGCTTCAGCTCCTCCTTCCAACGCTGGCCCTCCTCGGTGAGGCGGATGATACCTTCATCATCGTTCAGGGTGAACGACTTCAATCCTTGTTCGATACGGGTAAGGTCGCCCACGACGAGGATGCTGGCCTGGTCCGGGTGGAGGAAGGCTTTGGCGGCCTCGCACACCTGGCCCTCCGTGATGGCTTCAAGGCGTTCCAGGTACGTCTCATAATGATCCGCAACGAGGTTGTTCAAGCGGGTATTGAGCGCGAAACGTGCCACGGTGCGGGGATCTTCGAGGCTGCGACCAAAACTTCCCATCATGGTGCGTTTCGCCAGGGTCAGTTCCTCGGCGGTCACATCCTCCTTGCGCATGCGTTCCAATTCCGCGATGATCTGGGCCACGGCACTATCGGTCACCTCGGTGCGCACACTGGTGGAGATCACGAGCGAGCTGTTGTAGCGGTCCACGTCCAGGAAAGAGCTGCAACCGTACGTGTATCCGTGCTTCTCCCGTAGGTTCTGCATGAGGCGTGCGTTGAAGATGCCGCCGCCCAGGATGGTGTTCATCACCTGGGCCTGTTGGCTGCGGATATCGCGTGGCTCCAGGGCCAGGGGAAAGGAAACACGCACCACCGATTGGGCGGCATCGGGCCGGTTCACCACATACACCCGGCGCTGTTTGCCGGGTACACTGGGCTTGGTCAAGGGCACCACGAAACCGAGGCCATCCACCACTTCCCGGCCATGCTCGTCCACGGTGGACTTCGATGCGCCGGGTTGCCAGCGACCGAAGTGTGCCTTGGCCAGGTCCTTCGCTTCTTTCTCGGTGATGTCCCCGACGAAAACGAGGTAGCCCTGCTCAGGGCGGAAGAACCGGCGGTGGTAGGCTTCGATCTGCGCTCTTTCCACCTTGTCCAGGGTGGTCGCGGTGGTCACCTCGGCGTAAGGATGGCCCCCGCCGAAGGTGACGAGCTTACCCACCGCGTCGGCAATGCCTTCGGGGTCCTCACGCCGCTGCTGCACGGCCGAGTGGGCCCGCAACAAGGCGCTCTTCACCTCCTCCTCGGGGAAGGTGGGGCGGATCACCACGTCCTCCACCACATCCAACAGGGGGTCCAGGTTCTTCTTGAGCACGCTGGCGAATAGGCCGTCGCTGCTGGTGTACAGGGTGGCACCGATCTCGTCCACCGTGCGGTCGATCTCCGCCTTGGATCGTTTGCCTGCGCCGGTAGCGAGGAGTTCGCCGAAAAGTTCGATGTAACCGGCCTTCTCACCCTGGTGGATGGGCGGGATATCGAAGCGCACCTGCAAGCTCACCAAGGGGAGTTTGTGGTCCTCGACCACGATCAACTTCAACCCATTGGGCAGTTCGGAGATGGTGTGTTGGCCGATCCGCACTTTGGGTGCGGGGGCGGCCTTGGGGGGGTGGCTACGATCGATCTGTGCGGTCATGAGGGCAGGGAGGAGCAGCGCGCCACAAGTGGCGGCGACGGAAAGGGGTCGCTTCAGGGTTCCGGAGGTTCCGTGCATCATGGTCAGTTGGACGGAGTGGGCAGGTAGTGCAGGACCACGCGGTTGCTATTGACGAAATAGGTGCGTGCAGCGCGTTGCAGGTCCTCGGCCGTGAGGCTGAGGTAGCGGTCGATCTCGGTATTGATCAGGTCGGTATTGCCGAGCAGGACATGGGCATTGGCCAGGTTGTGTGCGATGCCGGCCACCCGGCTGTTATCGCTGATCGTCTCCGTTTCCAACTGCGCCTTGAGCCGGGCCAGTTCGGCCGCGCTGATGGGGGTTGTGGCAAGCGCATCGATCTCGTGTTGCATGGCCGCCTCCAGGTCCTGTGCGGAGGTCTTGCCATTGGCGATGGCGAAGAGCATGGCGATGCCGGGTTGTTCGAAGGGGAAGTTGAACGCACCACAGTACAGGGCGATCTGCTGGCGGTCCTTCAATGACATGTTCATGCGCGCACTGTTCCCGGCGGAAAGGAGGCGGTTGAGCATCTCCACTGCGTAGAAATCCTTGGTGCCATTGGCGGGGATCCGGTAGCCCATCACCACGGCGGGCAACTGGATCCGGTCGTACACCACATCGCGCACCTCCTTGCCCAGTGGCGGTTCAACAATGGTGGGTTGCTCCACGGGTTTGCCCTGTGGGATATCCTCGAAGTATTGCTGCACAAGCTTGCGGGTCCGGTGGGGATCAATGTCGCCGGCCACCACCAAGGTGGCGTTATTGGGCACATAGAATCGCTTATAGAAGTTGCGGTAATCCTCTTCCGAAGCGGCGTTCAGATCCTCCATGTAGCCGATGGTGGGCCATTGGTAGGGATGCTGGGTGAAGGCGCGTTTGAACACTTCCAAGGTGATGGTGCCATAGGGCTGGTTCTCGTACCGCTGGCGCCGCTCCTCCTTCACCACCTCGCGCTGGGTGTCCACCCCCACCTGATCCACCCGGGCGTGCAGCATGCGCTCACTTTCGAGCCACAGGCCGAGTTCCAACTCGTTGCTCGGCAGCACTTCGTAGTAGTAGGTGCGGTCGCCGTTGGTGTTGGCATTGAGCACCCCACCGGCATTCTCCACGTATTTGCTGAACTCACCCCGCTTGATGTTCGCCGACCCCTCGAAGAGCAGGTGCTCGAAGAAATGGGCGAAACCCCGGCGGTCCTTCGTTTCGTTCTTGCTTCCCACGTGATACATCACACTCACCGCCACGATCGGGGTGGCATGGTCCTCGTGCAGGATCACGTGCAGGCCATTGGGCAGGTCGAACTCGGTGTAGGTGATCGCCCGTTTCTGGGCAACGGCGGTGGTGGCGAGCATGGGCGCGATGATGGCGAGATGCGACGGTCTCATAAGGCATACCGGTCGTTCCGGAGGGGGCAAGTTAGGCGGATCCCCAGGTTCCAACGGTGAACACCGGACCGGTCCCCTGGACCCGGGCCGCGCAGCAGACCAACAAACCCAAGCCCCGGGCAAGTGCGAGGGTTGAACTATTCGTAATTTCGTCGAACATCCTGTGACCTTGGTCGAAACAATCGGTCAGAAGGATCCGTAGTACCGCGGTGCTCAATCCGATATAGTTGAAGGAGATCATACGGGAAGGATCGATCACACCGGCCGTGGACAGGCTGGTCGGTGATCTGGTGGCCGCCTTCGAGGGACGGCTGTCGGATCTATTGACCATTCGTACAGCGCGCCGGTCCGCGTTGACCAAAGGGCCGGTGGAACACCTGGCGGCCACGGCGCATGTGCGCGACAAGGACTGGGTGGTGGATCCGGAGCCGGAAACCTTGCAGGAACGCCGGGTGGAACTGATCGGTGGTGCGAACCGGTCAGAACTGATCAACGGCATGAACGCCGGGGCCAAGAGCTACATCGCCGACCTGTGGAACTTCACGGCACAGGACCGATGGAGCATCCTCCGGGCCCACAAGAGCCTGACGGGTGCTGCCCACCGCAACCTCACTTATCTCGACGACCGCGAGGGGCGGGTACGGCTCAATCCTTTCACGGCTTCGCGGCTCCTGGTGGGTCTGCGTCCATTCTTCTCGTACGAGGCGGCGCTCACCATCAAGGACGTACCGGTGCCTGCCGCCTTCTTCGACCTGGCCATGGTGGCCATGGGTCAAGGAAAGGAAACGGTTCGGCGCCAGGGAGGGCTGTTCTTCTACTTGCGCGATGTGCAGGGTCATCAGGAGGCTCGCCTGTGGGCACGGCTCTTCGAACACGTGGAGGAAGCCCTCGGAACGGAGCGTGGCACCATACGCTGTACGGTGTTCCTGGATAGTGTGGCCGGGGCATTGGAAGCGGACGAGATCCTCTTCGAATTGCGGCATCACAGCGCGGGACTCGCCTTGGATCCCCAAGGGTACGCAGCGGACCACATCGCCCTCTTCCATGGCCCCGAACGATCCGTGCTGCCCGATCGGGAGACCATCGGGCTGAACGCCCCCTTCCTGCGTGCATTGAGCCTGCGCACCATCGGCATCTGCCACCGTCGAGGCTGCCATGCCATGGGAGCACCCTCCTTCGTACTGCCCTCGTTGGACCCCTCCAAAGTGAAGGCCGAATACCTCGCCATGCTCTCCGACAAGGAGCGTGAGGCCGTGGATGGGCACGACGGAACGCTGGTGGTGCATGAGGATATGGTGAACGCCTCGATGGTGGAGTTCAACAAGAGCATGCCCAAGGCACACCAGCTCGAATTGCAACGCCGGGACATGATCACCCCTGCCGATCTGGTGGCACCACCCATCGGGCCGATCACGGTGGAAAGCTTGAAGAACATCCTACGCACGGCCTTGCGTACGCTCATGTTCCGCGAGCAGGGCAAAGGCTGGGTGGTACAGGGCAGCCGGGTGCATGACCGGTCGAGCTTGCTGCTCGCCATACGGTTGTTGTGGCAGTGGATCCATCATCCCGGGGCCAACATCAGCGCCACCAACCTGCCGATCACGATCGACCTGGTCAAATTCATGCTGAAGAAGGAGGCGGAGAAGATGTTCGACGGCAACGACCCGGTGATCCGGAAACAGGTGGACCGGTCCATGGCCTATGTGCTGGACCTGGTGGGTGGTGAGGGCGTGCCGATGCTTTGATGCCACCCACCGGCCATTGCCCCTAACTTGGCCGCGATGTCCCGTTGGATACCCGTGAACGAGCAATTGCCCGCCGATGGGCAACGCTGCCTTTGTCACCTGCCCAGCAATGAGGTGTACCTACCCGGAAAGACCGGCGCCACCGAAATGAGGAAGGTGGTGATCCTGCGGTTCGTGTTGGATCATTTCCTGAAACAGCCCAGCCGTACCGGTTACACGGGTGAACCCCACTTCTGGTCAGGGGAAGGCACCAGCAACAAATTCTTTGCGGAGGTATCGCATTGGATGCCCTTGCCGGAACCCCCACAATGAACAAGGCGCCCGGACGGTGGTCCGGGCGCCTTGTTCTGGATCAGGGCCGGATCATGGTTTCTTCACCTCCAGCAGTTCCAGGTCGAATACCAGGGTGCTGTTGGCGGGGATGCGGCCATTCCCGCTGGCGCCATACGCCAGATCACTGGGGATATACAGTTTCCACTTGCTGCCCGTGGGCATCATCTGCAGGGCTTCCATGAAGCCGGGGATCCATTGGTTGGCAGGCATCTCCACCGGCTCGCCCCGATCCACGGAGCTATCGAACACCTCACCATCCACGAAGGCGCCGTGGTAGTGGACTTTCACCAGGTCGGTGGCCGCGGGCTTGGGACCCGTGCCCATGGTGATCACCTCGTACTGCAGTCCGCTCGGTGTGGTCACCACCCCCTTCCGCTTTGCATTATCGGCCAGGAACTTCTCGCCTGCCATGCGGTTCGCCTCCCCTTTCGCGGCCTCCTCGGCCTGCATCTTGGCCTGCATCTTGGCCATGAATCCGCGCATCACCGATTCAAGTGCGGCTTGATCGATCAGCAGGGTGCTGTCCAGTCCATCGGCCAGGCCGGTGGCGATCAGATCGGCGTTGAGTGAGTCGATCTTCCCCTTTCGGAGGTTGCCACCGATATCGGCACCGATGGCATAGCTCACGGAGTCCATGGAGGTGGTGATGGTGGTGGTGCGGCCTTTCTGGCCTTGGGAGCACGCTACAAGCACCGTCACAGCGACGAATGCCGAAAGGGAACGAACGATCATGGGTCCGGTTGGTTTCATAAGGGGCGCGAAGGTAGTTCGCCGGAAGCGGGCGATCGATACCGTTGGTGTCGATGGCCGTTGGTCCTACTCCCCGACCGGTCCCAGCACGCGGTGCAGGAAGCGCTGGTAGCGTGGGAACCGGGCAAGATCGCTGTGGTGGCCCTTGCGGAAGGTGAGCATTTCCCGGTGTACCCCGGTGGGCACCGCGGCATAGAGCTTGAGGGCGCTCTCGTAGGGTACGGTCGCATCCAGCATGCCGTGCAGGATATAGACCGGGCAGGACACCCGCTTGATCGCTTTGTCGTTCCGGAAGGTGTACCGCAGCAGGAGGCGGTAAGGCAGGATCGGGAGGTAATTCATCGCCACGTCGTACAGGTTGGCGAAGGGCGTTTCGAGGATGAGCAACCGTGGCTGGTGCTGCGCGGCCACAGGAGTGGCCAAGCCACTGCCCAGGGAGCGACCCAGCACCACGATATCCTTTTCGGCATAGCGTTGGAGCAGGTTCTGGTACCAGAGATCGGCATCGGCGAGCAGGGCGGCCTCGTTCAGCCGGCCGCGGCTTTTGCCGTAGCCCCGTGGATCGGGCATGAGCACGTCGTACCCCATACGCACGAATCGCGGCGCGTACTTGCCCCAGCGCCGCAGGCTGCCGGTATTCCCGTGGAAATAGAGCACCACGCCCCGCGGGTCGGTGGCGGTGAAGTGGAGCGCGTGCAGCCGGGCACCATCATCGGCCACGAGGTAGCGTTCCTCAAAAGGTGGCGGGAACGAGAAGCGGTAGCGCTGCGGGGTGCGGAAGCGGATGAAGATGAAGCGTTCCTGGAAGACGGTATAGAACAGGCACACGCCCAAATAGACAATAAGGATGATGCCCAACGTGGCCCAGAGCCAGTCCATGCCCCAAAGGTACCCGCCCCGTTCGGCGCAAACCGTCATCTTTGGGCTTGCACGTGCTTCGCCCCCTGCTCCTGATCGTGTTGTTAGCGGCTGTTGGCCAAGGCCAGGCCCAGGCCGTGCGCAAGAAGCACCTGGTGATGAGCGTGGGCGGAGGCATCGGGGTGATCAACGCGTTCAGCGACCGCAAGGACATCGAGGTGGTGGGCCTGGGCAGTGGTGTTTTCCGGGCGGCGTTCGGTTTCGCGGTGACCGACCGGTGGTCGCTCGGCCTGCATTTCGACCGGGTGGGCAGCACTTGGCACAATGGGGCCCTGGACCGCCTGCACTTCACCACGTATCTTTTCGGTATCGCCTATCGGCCCTGGATCACCGAGCGTTCAGCGATGGAACTGGAGTTCGGTTTCGGGCCCATGAGGACCTCGCTCTTCCCGAACGATACGCGGTTGCCCTACACCACCACGGGTGGCGCCGTGAGCGTGGGTTTCAGGTACATCGGGATGTTGAGCAGGACCATTGGAGCCTTCGCGGCGTTCGACCATGCCGCCTCCAGCAGCAACGAGCTCCTGCTTGAAGGAGGTCTCGTGAACCCTGGTGGGGGCCGCAGCCGGTTCCAATGGAACAGCCCGCGGGTGAGCTTCGGCATGATCGTCCGGTTCTGACCGGTCACCTGATCCCGCGTTCGCGCTGGATGGTCTCGTAGGCCTCCTGCACCTTCTTGAACTTCTCCGAGGCGGCCTTCTGCACCTCCTCGCCGAGTTGGCTCACTTTGTCCGGGTGGAATTTCATGGCCATGCGTCGGTAGGCCTTCTTCACCTCTTCGTCCGTAGCGGTCGTGGGGATCTCCAGGATGCTGTACGCTGCGGACGGGTCGGCCTTGCGGAACATGGCATGGAACGAACCCATGTCCTTCTCGCTGATGCCCAGGTCATGCGCGATGCGTTGCAGAAGATCCAGTTCGGCGCGGTGTACGGTGCCATCGGCGTGGGCCAGACCCGTGAGGTAGTGCAGCAGTTGCAGGCGCACGGGATGCGGCATGTGTTGCCTGATCTGGGCGCACACCTGTGGTACGGGGATCTCGCGTTTAAGCACATCGCGCAGGACCACCAGGAGTTGGGCGGCCTGTTGCGTGCCGAACTGTCGTATGAAGAAGCGCCGCACATTCTCCAGTTCGCTCTGGGTCACGCGCCCGTCGACCTTCATCATGGCGGCGATGAGCACCACCAGGCTCATGGTCAGATCGCCACCGGTGGTATGGGCATGACCACCGGTGCGTTGCTGTTGGCCGCTGGCCCCATCCTGCGGGCCATGGATGTGGTCCAGCATGGCCCCTACGGCGAAACCCACCAAGCCACCGATCGGGCCACCCAAGGCCCAACCCAATCCACCGCCGATCCACTTGCTGAAACTCATGCGCGATCACCAGCTACCTCCGGCACCTCCCCCCCCGAAACTCCCACCGCCGAAGCCACCGAAGCCCCCGCCCCCCCCAAGACCACCACCACCGCTCCAGCCACCACCACCGCGCCACCCACCACCACTCCACCGGCTGTTGTGCTTGCGGTCCATCTCGCTGAGCAGCCACATGGCGGTCCAGAAGTCCAGGTTATTGGTGCGAGCGTAGCGTTTCACCCGGTTGCGCCAGGAGAAATAGATGGCCCCGACGAAGATCAGGAGAAAGATCACGAACGGCCACGGGAACCCACCACCTCCTTCCGGGCTGGGTTCGTTGTACTCCCCTTGGGCCATGGCCATGAGCGCGTTGGTGGCCTGGTCCAGACCCGTGAAATAGGCACCCGCCTTGAAATTGGGGATCACATAACCCTGTACCACCTGCTTGGCGCGCAGATCGGGGATCGCAGCCTCCAGACCATAGCCGGTGGCGATGAAGACCTTGCGCTCTCCTGGAGGTCCGTTGGGTTTCACCAGGAGAACGATGCCGTTGTCGAAACCCGCCTTGCCGATGCCCCACTTCTCCCCGATCTCGAAAGCGAGGTCCGATTCGGGCAGGCCACAGAGCGTATCCACCACGATCACCAGGATGCGGTTGCTGCTCTCACGTGCGAAACGGGTCAACTTGGAATTGAGCTGTTCCGCTTCGTGCGCATCGAGCAGGTCGGCGAACTGCCACACGAGCTTGTTCTGTTCGGCCTGGGCCGGCTTGGGCAGCGCACAGTCGAAGCGGGCGGCCTGTGCGGCCAGCGCGACGAGGAACAGGAAGATGAACGAAAGGGGCCTCATCGCCTGCCGAAGGTCACTTCGTTGGGTAGCTCGTCCCGGTCATCGTGCTTCACCGGGAAATGCAACCGCAGCTTCTCCCCCACCATGTGTACCGCTTCAACGATGCCCGCTGCCGCACGACCAGCCGCCAGGTGCAACTTCAACAGCCCCAACACATCATTCCAGAAGTTCTCCGGCACACGGTTGTCGATCCCTTGATCGCCGATCACGGCCAGTTTGCGGTCCGCCACGCTCAGGTAGATGAGGACACCATTGCGGTCGCGCGTGCGATGCATGGCCAGTTCCTCGAAGATGAAAGCGGCATGGTCCAGCACATCCTCCTCGATGTGGTCCTCGATATGGACCCTGATCTCACCGGAGGTCCGTTTCTCCGCGGCGTCGATGGCCGCGCGTATGGCACGGAGGTCAGCCTCGGTCAACAGGTCCTCGGCCGTTAGGGCCTGGCTCACTTGAAGGAGATGTCAGGAGCGTTCTCGGTGCCTTCCTGCGCTTCGAAATAACCCTTCTGCTCGAAGCCGAACAGGCCTGCAAGCAGGTTGCCGGGAAAGCGCTTGATGCGGGTGTTGAAGTCGCGGGCCACATCGTTGTACTTCTTGCGCTCCACGCCGATCCGGTTCTCCATGCCCTCGTACTGCACCTGGAAATCCTGGAAGCCCTTCACGGCCTTCAGTTCCGGGTAACGTTCCACGGTGACCATGAGGCGGGAGAGCGCCCCGGTGAACTGGTCCTGTGCTTGTTGGAAGGCCGCGATCCTCTCCGGGGAAAGGTCGCCGGGGTTGATGGTCACGCTGGTGGCCTTTGCCCGTGCCTCCACCACCTGGGTAAGGGTCTCCTTCTCGAAATCGGCCGCCCCCTTCACGATCTCCACCAGGTTCTTGGTCTTATCGGCACGCAACTGGTAGGCATTCTCCACGTTGCTCCATTGTTTGGACACATCCTCGTTCAGCCCGACACTGCCGTTGTAGAAGTTCATGGCCCACAGGGCGATGAGGGCGATGGCGCCGAGGCCGATGATGGGTCCGAGGTACTTTCTCATGGTGGTGATGTTCTTGGCGCACGAAGGTAGTTGGTGTGCGTGGCGGGGGGTCTACGATCCATGTGCCGATCCACGAACGGCTGCCATGGTGGCAGGATGGCGATCTTCGCGGCCATGCGGCTGCTGGAAGCGGATGGTCGATTGACGGAACCCGTGAGGATCCTGCTGGGTGCGGTCAGTGGCGTGGAGGACGAACTGCTCCGCCGGGTGCAGGTGCTTCCGAAACACCGCAATTGGTTGCACTTCCCCTGGTACGCGGCAGCGAAGGGTGGCGGCGCTTTCGTCATGGGCGATCGCATCTATGCGCACCAGCGATTCTTCCTCGATGCTTTCACGATCCACTTCCTGTACCTGTTGGCGCATGAAGTGGGCCACCTGCCACATGCAGCGCGCTTCGGCCACACGGCCTTTGGCAGAATGCGTTTCGTGTGCTGGGCGACCGGCCACTACCTCCGCAGCGCCCTGCGGAACGGATGGCATGCACACCGGTTGGCGCGCATCGAGCAGGAGGCCGAACGTGGGCGCTGGGTGCTGGCCGAATTGCGCCAGACAACGATGGCCGATCCGCCCTTCACGCATCTGGACGACCCTGCACGGATGGTCAGCTGGACATCGCGGCACAGGGTGCTGCTCGCCGAGCTGCATCGGCGATATCCGGGATGGCCCTTGGATCAGCGCTGAACCACCACCGTGGTACGCGTGGTCGCTTGGGCACCCACGCACTCCAGCACATAGGTACCGTTGGCGAGGGCCGCCACATCCATCCGTTGCACCACACCGGCACGCAGGTTGTGTTCCACGACCGCACGGCCCGTGGCATCGCGCAGGATCGCACGGCCATCCACCGGGTTGGCGATGAAGAACTCGGTGCGTGCGGGGTTGGGGTATACCCGTGCCGCTGGCATGCGGGTAGCGGCAAGGCCGGTGGTGATGTCCTCGGGTTCGTAGAAGAACTCCGCCGTTGTCGCCACCCCACCCACGGCGATCACCTCCAACACGGGTTTGCCCATGCCCACGGCGATCCACTTGTACTCCACGGTCTCCGGTTCGGGAATGGTGAAGCCGGTGCCGAGTTGTTCCACATACACGGTATCGGTGCGCTGGATGGTGCTCTTCACGCGCAGCACCTCGAAGGTGTCCGCGGGTAGGATCAAGGTGCCCCAACCATCCACCTCGTTGCTGCGTACCTGGTCCTGTCCGAAATAGAACAGGTTGGGTATGTTCACATTGAACGCGCTGGTGGAGACATCCTCATTCCCGTAATTCATGGGAAATGCGTGGATCCGATCCACCGGCTGGCGCCGCACGCTCGTGGGCAGCCCGTTCACATTGGCACCAAAACCCACGTTGAAGAAGCCATTCCCATCGGCCCGGAAATAGTCGTACACATCGCTGAACGAGACCACCGAAAGGTCGAGGTCGGCACCCTTCACCCCATAATCCGCACGGTGCTGTGGGTAGAGGAAGGGGTTATTGAAATAGAGCTGGTACAACAACGGGGTGGAGCCCACACTCACCGTGGTATCCGCTGCTTCCATGGTCGGGTCCAGGGCACTCATGTCCCAAGTGATCCCCGGTCCGGTCAGTTCCAGGTCCACACCCGTGGCCGCCGTGGTGCGGTACCGCAACGTGTCGTTCACGTTGGGCATATCGTCCTCTCCGATGGTGATCTGGGCGTTGGTGGTGGCGGCAAGGCCGATGGCAAGGGCGAGTATGGGTCTACGCATGGTGTGGTTGGATCGGGCAAAACTACCAGCCGCATGGGATCGGGTCAACCGGTGGTCGCGAACCAAAAAATGTGAAAGGCGTCGTTACCCTTCCAAGAACAGAAGGTCGCCGGTCCGCCACCCGCTACCTTTGGTGCGATGCGCATCGCCCCCCTCCTGCTTCTATTGGCCCTGGCAGTACCCACCCTGGCCCAAGAGACCACCGAACGGCCACGGCTCGTGCAATTCACCGGGGTGGTGGTCACGGATAGCCTGATGCCCGTGCCCTTCACGCACATCCTGGTGAAACATACCTACAGGGGCACCATGAGCGACGTGTACGGCTACTTCAGTTTCGTGGGGCAGGAAGGCGACACCATCGTATTCAGTGCAGTGGGTTTCCAGCGCAGCCAGTACGTGATCCCCGACAGCCTCACGGACAACAAGTACTCCATGATCCACGTGCTGGACCGTGACACCATCACCCTGAAGGAATTCACCGTGTACCCGTGGCCTTCAAAGGAACAATTCCGCGAGGCCTTCTTGGCGCTTCGCCTGCCGGCGGACGACCACCAACTGGCCCTGCGCAACCTGAGCCCGGCCGAGATGGTGCAGCGCATGGAGAACCTGCCGCCCGATGCGTACCAGAGCTTCCAGGGGCAAATGGCCATGGACCACACCAGACTCTACTACTCCGGTGGAACCCCGGTGATCAATCTGTTCAACCCGATCGCCTGGGCGCAGTTCGTGCAAGCCTGGCAGAGCGGGGCGTTCAAAGCGAAGGACTGAACCGGTGTGGTAGCATCCGTTGTCCATGGCTCTCCATCGAACATGGATCGCACCATCACGAAGCTCGGTCCCATATCCAGATCAACCTTGAGTCTTGATATTGGAGTCTTGAGCCTCGCAATTCGATCCTAGACCCTTCCACATGGCCTCCTTCCGCATGATCGCACAGACCCTCTTCGGGTTGGAGGAGGTGCTGCGGGTGGAACTGCTGAAGTTGGGCGCACGCGATATCCAGCGCCACAACCGGGCGGTGAGCTTCCAGGGCGATCCGGGCTTCCTGTACAAGGCCAACCTGTGCCTACGCACCGCGATCCGTATCCTGGTGCCGATCCACGACTTCAGGTTGCGGTCGGTGGACGAATTGTACCGCGGCATCCTCCGGATCGATTGGGAGACCTTCCTCTCCCCGCAGGACAGCTTCGCGGTGCGCTGCACGCTCAACAGCCCGTATCTGGACCATACCCAATTCGCGATGCAACGAACGAAGGATGCCATCGTGGATCGTTTCCGCGAGCGGTATGGCCAGCGCCCTTCGGTGGATACGGATGATCCCGATGTGCGCATCCACGTGCATGTGATCGGGGATCATTGCCAGGTATCGTTGGACAGTTCAGGCGGCTCCCTGCATGAGCGGGGCTACCGGAGCGAGACCGGTTCGGCACCCATCAACGAAGTGTTGGCCGCGGGCATGGTGCAACTCAGCGGTTGGGATCCGCGGCGCCCGCTGGTGGACCCCATGTGTGGATCGGGCACCATCGCCATCGAAGCCGGGCTGCTCGCCTGCAACATCCCACCGGGGCTCTTCCGCAAGGGCTTCGGTTTCCAAAGGTGGAACGACTACGATGCGGATCTGTACGGCACCATACACGACGCGCAGCTGAAACGCATCGGCGAGGATCGACCGGTGATCGTGGCCGGTGAACGAGCGCGGCGCGTGGCCGAGATGGCACTGACCAACGTGCGGAGCGCACAATTGGAGGACACCATCGAAGTGCGCAACACCCCGTTCGAGGAACTGGAGCCTCCCGCAGGCAAGGGCGTGCTCATCATCAACCCGCCGTATGGCGAACGCATGGACCATCGAGGAGCCGAAGCCGAAGCGGGGACCGAAGCGATCAATGCCTTCTACAAGATGATCGGAGACACCTTGAAAAAGCGATGGGCCGGTTGGCAGGCCTGGGTGATCACCTCGAACCTGGAGGCGGCCAAACACCTCAAGCTCACGCCCAAACCACGGATCCAGCTCTTCAACGGTGCACTGGATTGCCGCTTCATGAAGTACGACCTGTACGAGGGATCCCGTCGGCTCACCCCACGCCCTACCCCTGCCACATGAGCAGTGCGAACAAGGAGATGGCCCAACGTTGGTTCGCGGCCTTCAACGCACACGACCTGGAGGCGTTGCTTGCGCTGTACGCCAACGACGCACAGCATTACAGCCCCAAGTTGAAGGTACTTCGGCCGGAGACCAACGGTCTGATCACGGGAAAGGACGCATTGCGTGCCTGGTGGCGCGATGCCTTCGATCGGTTGCCGACCTTACGCTACGAGGTGGTGAAGCTGACCGCTGATGCCGAGCAGGTCTTCATGGAGTACATCCGCCACGTGCAAGGGGAAGAGGACCTCCGCGTGGGCGAGGTGTTGGAGATCAGCGAAGGGTTGATCGTGGCCTCGCGGGTGTATCACGGATAGAACGCGGGACTGAACCTGTGACGTTGGCGCGTGTACCGTTCGCCAAACCGTCCAACATGCACGTCCCCTACCGCCGCAAGGCATGCGTTCCCATGCTCACATCTACCCGCATTCTTCCGTTGCTCCTGGCCTGTTCCATGGCCACCAGCGCCCGCCCGCAGGCCATGGGCAACCTCATGTACGAACAGAACAGCCGGATCTTCTTCCAACAGGCCGAGCAGCCCGTGAAAGCGTCCATACAAGGGAACACGCTGGTGCTGGAAGTGAACGCCATGATGAACATGAAGGCCGACAGCTATCTGGCGATCTTCCACATCACCCAATTGGGGCAAAGTGCCGAAGAGGCCGATAGCCTGATGAACGAACGCATCACCGGATTCAGGGACCGGGTGCGCAAGGATGGTGTGAAGGAAGCGGACATCTTCGCCGATATGCTCTCCTTCATCCCGGTGTACGAGATCGAGACCACCAAAAAGCTCTTCAGTAAGACCTACCAGGAAGTACCGGCCGGCTTCGAGATCCAAAAGAACATCCATGTCAAGTTCCGCGATGCGCGTATCCTTGATAAGCTGGTGACGGCGGCCGCGAAGGAAGAGATCTACGACCTGGTCAAAGTGGACTTCTTCGTGGAACAGCAAAGCGCCTGCTACGACACCTTGCGCATGTTCGCCACCAAATTGCTCCAACAGAAGCTGGACAACTTCGAGAAGTTGGGCTTGGAGGTGAAGGAAAGCCACCGTACCGCCGCAGAGAAGAATGGCGCCTACTTTCCGCTGGACCGCTACACCGCGTACCAAAGCCGATCGCAGAGCAGCCTCAACAGCCGCCGCAAGGGGGAACTGGTGAACGACGTGAAGAAGAGCAGCACACTATTCTACAACAAGGTGCCGTACGGCCAGTTCGACATCGTGCTGCACGCCGAGATCACCGAGCCGCCGGTGCAATACACTTACAACCTCACCCTACACTGCCAGCTACCCGAGGCCTTCCGCGACAAGGAGGGCAAGAAGGAAGTGAAGGAGATCATCAAATACATGCTCGTGACCCCGGATGGTGCCGTGAAGGAGCTGGGCATGAAGTGATACCCAAGCCGCGCAGGCCGATCAAGCGCCGATGGCCGTGCCAGCAGTGCGTTCGTGCTGCACGTGGATCGCGTGCGCGGCGAAAAGCAGCAGCATGGGCTCCACCGGTTCGCCGTCGGTGGCCACCAGCTCCGGTTCGCGTTCAAAGTCAGACCAGTTCATGCGCGTGGTGATCCGGGCGCGCACGGTACCGTGCAGATCCAACAGGTGGTACTCGTTGCTGAACCACTGCTTCCGACGGAGGATGTACGTGGTTCCGCCCTGCACCGCCATGATCCGGATGCGATCCCATGCGAGATCGGCCGTCCACAGCGGCACATCGCCGAAGAACAAGGCCAGTTCACTGCTCCAACGCTTCTTCGCACGCAACGCGTACAGACCACCGGCCACGACCAACTCGCGGTCGCTGGAGTACCAATGGGGCTTGATGAGCGAGCCGAGCACCTTGCCCTCGTGGTCCAACAGGCTCCACGTACGTTTTTCCGTGCGGTGGAAACGAGTGGATGTGGCCAGGTGCATGGTGTTGTTCGGTTCTCCGATGGTGAAGATGCACAGGATCCCGGCTTTGCCGCACATCGGTGGTACGGACGGAACATGTGGAGGATGGCCGGTCAGGCTCAGAGGGGCATTCAAGGAACGATGGCGGCAGGCCCTCCACAATCCAGTTTCTACGTGCTTCGGGCCACACATAGCAACGGGAGCAGGATCGCAGTCGAACGCTTCCTGAAACGTTGACCGACCTACTACCGGCCGATCAACTCCGCAGGTTTGCCGTTGGTCTTCACGGCCTGCACCCGCGCGGCCACCGCGCCATGCACCACCTCTTGGATCCGGGTACGGATACCCATCTCGGCGAGTTTGTTGGTGCTGGCATTGGGGTACACCCGGTTGCTGAGGAAGACGTAGACCACGTGCTGTTCAGGATCCACCCAGGCCATGGTGCCCGTAAAACCGGTATGACCGAAACTGGCATAGCTCACGCAATCGCAGGTGGGGCCTCCTTTCCCTTGCACGGGCCGGTCCCATCCCAAGCCGCGGCGGTTGCCCGTGCCACTGGGCGAGCAGAACTGGCACTTGGTGAATTCCTTCACTACGGCCTCGCTCAAATACCGACGGCCGCCATAGACACCACCGTTGGCGAGCATCTGCATCACCATGCCCAGGTCATTGGCATTGCTGAAGAGGCCAGCATGGCCGGCCACACCGCCCTTCATGGCCGCGCCGGGGTCGTGTACATCACCCTGGATCTGCCGCATGCGGAAGGTGAGGTCGTATTCGGTGGGCGCGATGCGGTCCAGCGGGAAACGCTCCCACGGTTTGTAGCCGATCGTAGCCGCCCCCATGGGTCGGTAGAACGTGCTGCTCACGAAACGATCCAAGGGCATGCCACTGAGCCGCTCCACCACCTCTTGCAGCAAGTAGTAACCCATATCACTGTACACGTACTCGCCCTTCTTGCCCAGCGGTGTGTTCACCATCCAGGTGAGCATGCTGTCCTTGTATGCTTGCGGGATGTAGAGTTTATTGGCCACGCGCACGGTGAACTTCTCGGTGGCCGTGTCCGAGACGAGTTCGGTGCGCAGCTTGCCGTCCTTCAAGAGCTTCGTGTAGAACGGAACGAAGGCCTTCAACCCGGCCTGGTGGGTGAGGATCTCGCGGAAACCCATGCGGGCGTGGGCAGCGCTCAGTTCATCGAGTTCCGGCAGGTAATGCCCCACGGGCTTGTCCAGATCGAGCTTGCCCTCGTCCACCAGGCGCATCAGGGCCATGGTGGTGCTGGCCACCTTGGTAATGGAAGCCAGATCATAGATGTCGTCGGTGCGCACCTTACGCTTCTTATCGTAGGTGCTGTGACCGTAAGCCTGGTTGAGGATCACCTGGCCATCCACGGCCACGAAGACCTCACAACCTGGATAAGCCTGGGCTTTCATCCCTTCGTTCACGGCTGCGTCAATACCGCGCAGATCGGTGCTGCTGATGCCGAGTGCTTCGGGCAGGGTGTACGCCATACGGCCATTCGGTCCGAAGGTGCGCCCATCGCCACATTTGTAGAATGATGAGGCGGTAACAGGCAGCATGCCATCCACACCGATCGCCCCGAAGATGGCCTGGGCCATGAGGTCCTGTGTTTCCTCAGTCTCCTCATAGGCGACCATCACCGAACTCATCAGTTGGGCACCGTAGGCTTTGGTAAGGCGGTAGGGATTGGCGAAGAGGGCGAAGATGGTCGGTCGGCGAGCGGCCACCTCGCGCACGATGTCAAGCGCCGTTTCCGGCACACCGAAATCCTTGTTCACGCGCCAGGTGGTGTTGTGTATCGAAACGATCACCCGATCGAAGGCATCCAGTTTGCGTAGCAGCACCTCCAGGCTGTCACGCTTCAAAGCCTTGTCGCAGCGGAAGGTCTTCACCGGGGCATAGCGCTGAAGGCCGGTCTGGAAGGGATTGCCGATGGTATCGCCGATCACGAGTGATGCGATCTTCAACGTGTCCAAACGACCCACCGGTATGGCCTTGTGGTGATCGTTGAGCGCGGTGATGGCACCGGCGTAAAGGTTGCGGCGCAGGAGTTTCGCACGCATGGGGTTGAGGTCGGCGAACAGGTCCTTGGTCTCTACGGGTTTGTACCTGTCGAGGCCCGCCCATTCCTTGGCACGCAGCACCTTCAAGCACTTGTGGTCGATCAGGGCGCGGTCCACGATGCCGCTATCCACCGCTTGTTTGATGCGTTCGATGGCTTTCACGGGATCCTGCGGGAAAAGCATCACATCGTTGCCGGCGAGCAGTGCGCGCAGTTCGATCTCGCCGGGTTTGTCGGCCTTGGCCACGCCCTTCATGTTCAGCGCATCGGTGAAGACCAGGCCCTTGAAGCCCAGTTCGCGTTCCAACAACTGGTTCACGATCGGTTTGCTCAAGGTGCTGGGCTGGCCCTTCGTGCTATCCAACGCCGGCACTTCGAGGTGCGCCACCATCATCGCCGCGATCCCCTCTTCCACGATGCGCTGGAAGGGATAGAGCTCCAACGAATCCAGACGGGTGCGGCTGTGCGCGATCAGCGGCAGGCCGAAATGCGAATCGGTATCGGTATCGCCGTGTCCGGGGAAGTGCTTCGCCGTAGCGATCACCCCACCCTTCTGCAAGCCACGCATGTAAGCGATGCCTTTGCGCGCCACCTGTTCGCGGTCCTCGCCGAAGCTCCGATCGTTGATCACGGGATTCGCCGGGTTGTTGTTCACATCCAGTACCGGACTGAAGCTCACATGCACTCCGAGCCGTTTCATCTCCCGCGCGATCTCCAGGCCCATCTCTTCGATCAGCGAATCGTTCTTCAGCGCACCCAAGGTCATCTGGCGCGGGAAGCGGATGGTGCTGTCCAGGCGCATGGCCAGGCCCCACTCCAGGTCCATGCCGATGAGCAAAGGCGTCTTCGCCGCCGCTTGAAAGCGGTTGGTGAGCTTCGCCTGCCGGGCCGGACCGCCCTTGAAGAAGATGATGCCGCCGATGTTGCGTTGGCGGACGAGGTCCTCGATGCCCTGTTCGTGCTTGGCATCCCGGTCGCTGTACGCCGCCACCATCATCAGCTGGGCGATGCGCTGGTCCAGGTCGAGGGTACTGAAGACCGAATCGGCCCATGGCGTGGCCGTGTCCAGGAAGGGAGGTGGGGCGCCATCCTTGTTGGGCCGGGGGCTTTGTGCGCTGCCTAAGGAGAAGGCGGCACCAAGCAGTAAAAGGAGGAACGGGAACCTGCGGGTCATGGGATGTCGCGAAGCTATCCCCGTGCCATGCCTTGCTTCGACCTGTAGCAGTGGCAGTTGTGAACAAGGGGGTCGTGGCTATTCCAACCCACGATAGGGTCGCATTGGACCCGGCAGGGTTCCAAGGAAGATCGGATCACGGAAGGGACGAGCTGAAAAGAAGGCGAACTTCGCGCCCCGATCGAACAAGGTACCTGGCCGATCGGCCGAGCCGTATCCTGGATCCGTCGAAACAAGCCCTGCAAGGCCGCAACATCCACCCAAACCGTCCGTAACGCTACCCGGAACCAAGAACCAGACTCCATGAAACACCTGCACTATCTACTGGCACCTCTGTGTACCATCGCTCTACTGGCCACACCAGCCCATGCCACCCCCCCACCGGTGGGCACCAGCACGGCCACCGTCCAACTCACGGGCTGGCTCCATGTGGATGATCTGGAAATGCGCGATGTGGACCTGGTCGTATCGGTGAACGGTGCCCAGAGCAGAGTGCGCGTGAACAATAGCGGTCGATTCGAGGTCAACCTGCCTGGCGAGAGTGCCGTGACACTGCGTTTCGAGAAGCCCGGTCACGTGGCCAAAGAGATCACGGTGGACACCCGCAACCTGCAGGACGGTGGTTTCGATGGGCAGCGCAAGCGGCAGGTGAAAATGGCCGTGATCATGGAGCAAGAGCGTTATATGGGCGGCTTGACCTTCGCTGGCCCTGTGGGCCGCATCGGTTTTGAACAGGGCGGCGGTTGCGTGGCCGTGGAACATACACGCACCACCGAGCCGGCCAAGCGCCGCGGGGTGATGGAGTTCTGATCGGTCGATCCGTACCAAGGGAGCAGCGATGTCCTACAAGAGGGCATCGCTGCTTGCATTTGAACCCTTTCGTATTTCCGATCCAGCGAACCGGGATCCGCTGCGCCCCAGCCGCAAGACCTGCACCCACGTACATTCCTCGGCAAATTCTCAGCGTAAGCTGCATCTCTGCGGTGACCAAGATGAAGGTCCATTCATGGGTATTGATGCTCCTTTACCTTTGACGAGCCACTGGACGCGCCGTTGCACCGCGTCTTGAAGTATCCCTATTCCATGGCAGACCTCATTCGGCTCCTCCCCGACCACGTGGCCAACCAGATCGCTGCCGGGGAAGTGGTGCAGCGCCCGGCGAGTGCGGTGAAGGAACTGCTGGAGAACAGCGTGGACGCCGGAGCCACGCGTATTGTTTTGGTGGTGAAGGACGGTGGCCGCAGCTTGATCCAGGTGACGGACGATGGCCGTGGCATGAGTGCCATGGACGCCCGCGCCTGTTTTGAACGGCACGCCACCAGCAAAATCCGCGAAGCCGATGACCTCTCGGCGTTGCGAACCAAGGGCTTCCGTGGCGAAGCGCTCGCCAGCATCGCCGCCATTGCCCAGGTGGAACTGTGGACGCGCGAGCCGGAACAAGAACTCGGCATCCGGGTGTTGATCGAAGGCAGTCGGGTGCGTACCCAGGAGGCAATGGCCACGGCCGTGGGTACCACCATCGCCGTGCGCAACCTCTTCTTCAACGTACCGGCCCGCCGCCAGTTCCTGAAAAGCGACAGCGTGGAGCTGAAGCATGTGCTGGACGAGTTCCACCGGATCGCCCTGGCCCACCCGGAGATCGCTTTCCAACTGGTACACAACGAGCAGGAGGAGTACAACATTCCCGTGGGTTCGGAACGCCAACGGATCGTACATCTCTTCGGTCGCAAGTACGACGAGCGACTGGTACCCGTTGAGGAGAACACCGACTTCGTCAGTGTGACCGGCTTCGTGGGCAAGCCGGAATTCGCCAAGCGCTCCCGTGGCGAACAATACTTCTTCGTGAACCGGCGCTTCATCCGCAGCAACTACCTGGAGCACGCCGTACGAAAAGCATACGACGAGCTGGTCTCCCGCGAGAGCTTCCCATCCTGGTTCCTGTTCATCGACATCGACCCGGCGCAGATCGACATCAACATACACCCGACCAAGACGGAGATCAAGTTCCGCGACGACCGTGCGGTGTACGCCATCGTACATGCGGCGGTGCGCCGTGCCCTGGGGCGGTTCAACATCGTACCCAGTCTGGACTTCGAGCCCGAGCCGGCGATCCTGGCAGCCTTCGCACAGCAACAGGCTGCCACGTCGCCACCGCGCGAACCCGTTCCGGCATGGCGACCGCATGACCTGGGTGCGTTCCAAGCGCCGCCACGGCCGAACGTAGCGGGTTGGCAGCAGCTGTTCGACCTGGGTGGAACAGTACCTACCCCAGCGCCAGAAGCTCCGCGCCCAACCGAAGAGCCACGGGTGATCCCCTGGCGCGAGCACGAAGGCATACCCGGCGAACGCCCCGTCTTTCAACTGCACGGCACCTACATCATCGCACAACTGCGCAGCGGATTCATGGTGGTGGACCAACAACGTGCGCATGAACGCATCCTCTACGAGCGCAACCTGAAGTTGATCCAACTGGGAGCCGGACTGAGCCAGGCCGAGCTGTTCCCACGCCACATCGAACTAAGCGCCTCTGACTTCGCCCTGGTACAGGACGTGATGCCCGAGCTCCGCAGCATGGGCTTTGACCTGGAACCCTTCGGTGGCCGAACGATGCAGGTGAACGGCATGCCCGCCGAAGCCGCTGAAGAAGACCCCACCCGATTGCTGGAGGGCCTGCTGGAACAGTTGAAGCACGAACGCGGCACGCTGCGCAACGAACGCCACGCCATCCTCGCACGCGGCATGGCGCACAGCATGGCCATTCGTCCGGGCCGCGTGTTGAGCACGCCCGAGATGCACGACCTGATCGACCGGTTGTTCGCCTGCGAGATGCCGTACCATACGCCAACGGGCAAACCCACGTTGATCACCTACGGGCTGGACGACCTGAACGAGCGATTCGAGCGTTGAGGGAGCGCCGCCGTACCGTTGATGCGATCGATCCTCGGCACTCTACTTCTCCTCGCCAGCGCAACGACACTGAGCCAGGAACTGGTCCTCAACGGCAGCTTCGAGCGGCACCGAACCTGCCCAACACGCATCGGGAACAGGCCCGCACGCGGTGTGGAGCACCTGAAGACCGTTGGTGGCATACCGGGCTACTTCCACGCCTGCGGCACCACCATGGGCACACCCGCGAATTGGAGCGGTCACCAAACACCGTTCGACGGCGAGGCGTACATGGGCTTGGTGCTCACTGCACACGGCGGAGGTGAATGTGCCGTACGTGAGTTCGTCCAACTCGAACTGGCCGAGCCGTTGGAGAACGGCGGCAAGTACCTGCTCTCCTTCCACGTGAGCCTGGCCGACCGGTCGGGCTACATGACCGATCGCATCGGCGCCTGTTTCAGCGCGGAAGACCGCACACGGAAGCCGGGGTTGGCCGCCTCTTTCGGCAAACCCGATGTGGACAACATGCTGAACCACTTCCTGGGCGATAGCACTGGCTGGATGCGCGTGGAAGGCATCTACAACGCAAGGGGCGGCGAGCGTTACATCCAGATCGGCAACTTCCAGCTCTGCGACCGCACCAGCCGCAAAGCCGTAACGCCGAACAAGGGCGCTGGCACCCTGCGGAACATGAAAAGCAAGGCCCAGGCGGACATGGACCCGGATCGGGAAAGCGGGTTGCGCCTCCGGATGGCTGCCACCCAAGCATACATCCTGTTGGATGCGGTCTCCCTTGTACCATTGGGCCACATAGGCAACGTGCACACCCTGTCCGCAGCGGAAGCCTGTACCACCGACCCAGGCGTGCCACCGGCCGCATCAGAACTGGTGCCGGACCCTTCGTTCGACCAGAACATCCCCGCACACCGCTCCGTGTGGAAGAACGCCAGCGGCGGTACACCGGACTTCGAGGTGGGGCGCACCGGCATCTACCTGCACTCCGCCGTGAACAAGGACCACCGCGAATACATCCACACCCCGTTGAAGGAACGGCTCGATCCCTGTGGCGTGTACACCGTACGTCTTCGTGTCTTGCGCAGCGGCACCTACGCCTACGCTGTGGATCGCATCAGCGTGGGCCTTACCGAAGCGTTCGAGAACGACCGGAGGCGCGGCCTGCTGGACATCCCCCTGCGCTGGGAGCTGAAGGACAAAGGCATCATGGACGACACCCAGACCTGGACCACCTTGTGTGGGACCATCAATGGTGGTGGCTGCGCCAACCGCATGGTCGTGGGCAACTTCAGCAGCGACGACAGCACCACCATCGTGCAACGCGATCCGCAAGGCGGACCGTTCGCCTACTACTTCGTGGACGACATTTCGCTCTGGCGCACCGGCACGGTGGAAGGCTGCAACACCGGCTGTCCCGACGCCATTGTGGCGATACCGGTGGATGCGGATACGGCCGATGTGGCACACCAATGGCCGCTCGTGTTGCACTTCGATGTGGCCGACCACGTACCGGACGAGGACCTGTTGCCCACCGTGGAGGAACTGTTCCAACGGCTCGCCGCACAGCCGCACCTACGGATCATCGTGGCGGGCCATACCGATGCGACCGGCAATGAGCAAGCGAACATGAAGCTGGCCAAACTACGCGCACTGGCGGTACGGGACGAGTTGATCCAGTTAGGTCTTCCGAGGGAACGCATGGTGATCGAGATCATGGGCAGCAAGGAACCGATCGCCACCAACAGCACGGAGGCGGGACGCGCCCTGAATCGCCGCGTGGAGATCCGTATCCCGGGACTGGAGAACTGAGCCGCGCGTACTTTCGCGCGCAGATGCAATACGGCAGCAACCCCTTTTCGGGGCTTCCCACGGTGGTGAAGAACCTGTTGATCATCAACGGGATCGTCTTCCTGCTCAAGATCACCGGGCTGGGCAACTTCGGTGGCACGGACATGGACACGCTGTTCGGCCTGCACTTCTTCTCCTCGCCCCTGTTCAAACCCTGGCAGCTGGTCACACACATGTTCATGCACGGCGGACTTGCCCACCTGGCGCTGAACATGTTGGGCCTTTTCATGCTGGCCCCACCGCTGGAGTACAAATGGGGTTCGCAACGCTTCCTCACCTTCTATATGATCACCGGCATCGGTGCAGCCCTCTTCTACAGTGGGGTGCATGCCATCGAATATGCGCAGCTGGTGCAGCACATCTCCGCCGACCAACTGGAACTGGTGAAGCGTAATGGACCGGAGCTGTGGGCGCAACGTCAGAACTACCTGGATCCGGACCTCGGGCGGATCAACGAACTGTTCAACATCCCCATGGTGGGGGCCAGCGGAGCGATCTATGGGGTGCTGCTCGCCTTCGGCATGACCTTTCCCAATGTGGAACTGATCATGTTCCCTTTGCCGATCCCGATCAAGGCGAAATACTTCGTGATGATCCTTGGCGGTTTGTCGCTATTCAACAGCTTGGATACCAACCCCGGGGACAACATCGCCCACCTCGCCCACCTGGGTGGCATGGTGGTGGGTTTCATCCTGATCCGACTATGGAAGGATCGGGGCGACAACAGTTTCGGCTGGAGGCAATGAACCGATCACACGAACGGTACATGCATTGAAGGAACCAGTACGACCTTTGTATGCTTGCTCCATGGTCGATGCACGACCTTCGAGCACCCGACCGGAACGATGAGGTTGCAGGATGATCTAAGAAGCCAATGGCGCAGTGGGGGCATGCTCGTGCGCCTGCTCCTGATCAACGTGGGTGTGTTCGTGGCACTGGTGGTGGCGAAGTTGCTTTTCATGGCCCTCGACCACGGTGAAGCGGAGGCCATGCGAGAGACGTACGTGCTGCAATGGCTGCGGTCCACCTCGGACCTGTCCGAACTGATCACCCGTCCCTGGACAGTGCTCACCTACATGTTCGTACACACCGGGATCGGCCACATCTTCTGGAACATGATCCTGCTGTGGTTCGGTGGGCGGTTGTTCCAGGACCTGCTCGGTGAAAAGCGTCTCCTGGGGAACTACCTGCTCGGCGGCTTGAGCGGCTACCTGCTCTTCGCGCTTTCCCAGAACCTGTTCCCAGGGCCACATGGCGGTATGCATGCGGGCATCCAAGGGGCGTCGGCGGCGGCCCTGAGCGTATTCGTGGGCATCGCGGCCTATAGGCCGGACATGGTGGTACACCTGATCCTGATCGGGCCGGTGAAATTGATGTACGTGGCGGCCGTATTCGTGCTACTTGATCTTGTGGGGATGGGGTCGGGCGATGGCGTGGCGCATGAAGCCCACATCGGAGGTGCCCTGTACGGATTCATGGCGGCACAACAGCTCCGGCGTGGGCGTGATCTATCCCTGGGTTTCGTAGAGACCATGGGGCGTTGGTGGCCCTTCGGGAAGCGACGCGGATCAAGACTACGCGTGGAGAAGACCTTCACCCGTAGTGGCCATCGGAACGACGAAGCGTACAATGCCAGCAAGCGGGACAAGCAGGCACGCGTGGATACCATCCTGGACAAGATCTCGCGCAGCGGGTACGATAGCCTGAGCAAGGAGGAGAAGGACTTCCTGTTCAAGGCGAGCGACGGGAAATGACCGGCCGATAGGCCAAGCAGGTGACCAGTCATGAACAAGGCACGCAATATGCCACCCGTGGCTGGCACGGAACACGCGACCTCGCCCAAGCGCCCATCGAAATGGCTGGTGCCGTTGTGGTGGTTGAACATCGGTGCGGCACTGGCGCTGGCCGTGACCTACCTGGCGCCTCACGTGAGTCCGGTGTACACCTGGGTACCGGCCCTGCTGGCGATGACCTATCCGTACCAATTGCTCATGCACGTCGGGTTCCTCGGCTGGTGGTTCCTCACGCGCCGCAAACGGATGTTGCTATCCGGGACCTTACTGGCCCTGGGGTTCGCCCACATCGGCGATCATGTGCAGGTATTCGGTCGGCAGGAACCGACCGTTGCCGTGAGCGACCGGGCCAAGGTGATGTCCTACAACGTGCGGCTCTTCGACCTGTACGCCTGGAGCCGGAATAAAGAGACACGGGAGGCCATCTTCGACCTGCTGCACCGCGAGGACCCGGACATCCTCTGCGTCCAGGAGTATTTCCAGAGTACCCACAAGCGCTTCTTCCGCACGAAGGAGAGCCTGCTCTCGGACTTCCGTTTCGTGGCATCGCACGAACGGTTCACGAACAAGGCGAAGTACGATCAACACTTCGGCATCGCCACCTTCAGCACCCGGCCGATCGTGCGCAAAGGGCATATCGACTTCCCGGAGAATCCGGAGAATGCCTGCATCTGGTCGGACATCGCCTTCACCGGGGACACCATCCGGGTATACAATGCCCACCTGGCCAGCTACCATTTCGGTGATGAGGACTACCGCTTCATCAAGGCCCTGGACACCGACACGCATACCGACAGCATCAGGCAGGGCAGTGGGCGCATCCTGCGCCTGTTGCGCCGTGGTTTCCGGCTGCGTGCCCAGGAAGTGCGCTTGATCGCGGAGCACATGCGCACCAGCCCGCATCCGGTGCTGTACTGTGGCGACATGAACGATGTGCCGATGAGCTACGGGTACGCTCGGCTGCGCGACCTGTTGGACGATGCCTTCGTGGAAAGCGGGCGTGGCCTGGGTGGCACCTACCTCGGCGACCTTCCGAGCCTCCGGATCGACCACATCCTGTATGGCGAAGGGCTCGAGGCTTGGGACTTCCGGACGTTGCTCGAGGAATTGAGCGATCACCGGGCGATCACCACGTGGATCGGCCTGGTATCGGGTACGAAGGAGTGAACGTCGCACTGCGACCGTACAGCACCGATCGCGTCGATCATCGCTCCTCCACCGGCTCCTTCACCCCGCTCCACCGGCTCATCACAGGCTCCACCGTGTGGCCGGCCGCTCGTAGTCCTGCGATCGTGCCATCGGGCCGTGGCAGGTGTGCGGCACCGATGAGGAAGAAGGCCGGTGCGCCCTCCCGGATCAACTTGTCCATACGCTCCACCATGCGGCTATTGCGTTCGGTGAGGAGCGCTCGTTCCAATTCAACAGGCATGTCGTCGGTACGCTCCGTGATGGCCATCAGGGCATCGAGGTCCTGGCGTGCGTATGCATTGAGCATCTCCTCCATATCGTCGGCATGCCCGCCCTGGTCCACATGTTCAAGCAACATGTCAGCCTGCACCTTGATCGGTATGGCATCCACGGCCGCCATTTGTTCCTTCACCGTTTCGAGTCCCATCACCCGTTGGCCATTGGCCTTGCCGCGGTACTGCAAGAACTCGTCCAGCACCTGCGGCCTATCCCCGGCCATCTGGCTCTCGGTGAGCATGGCCAGGACGAAGAAGGGCTTCAGGTGCGAGGTCATGGGGGCCATGAAACCGATCTGTTCCTGGATCACAGCGTCGATGCGCTTCCAGTCCTTCGGGCGGTAAAGGTCTTCGAGCTTCTTCCCATCTTCCATACGCATGCTGGTCATCAAGGCCATACCCAGTTCCACACCTGCAGTGGAAAGATCCAACTCGCCCGCCACCACGGCACATCGGTCCAGGGCGGGCAGCACGGAATCGCTGAACTGAAAGGCCCGGTCATCCTTGCTGTGTACCGTGCCATAGAGGTAACTGGGGCGTTCGACCCCGGACGTGGTGATCCGCCACAGCAAGGACTTATCGGGTTCCTGACCTTGCACGGCAATGGCCGCGAACAATGGATAGACCAGCAGATGGCGCATGGCCCGAAAGTAGGAATAGCGGACGAACACTACCGGGTCAGATGCGCCAGGGCGAAGGAGGTGATGGCCAGCACGGCGAATAACACCATGCTGACACGGATCAAACTACGGCGGTCGACTGAGCGGCTGCGTTGCATGGTCGTTCTCCTTCTGGTAACACAAAAGACGTGCGTTCGGGGAGTGGTTGCTTCACCCCTGCTCTTTAACGAAGCGACCAAGAAGCACGTCCCCCTTCCCTGTCCTGACCAACAGCCGATAGCACCCGTCGGCCAGGCCTTACAGATCGATGGAAAAAATTTCAACGGTCCTTGGTACCTGCGCGACCACCCGGCCATCCGCACTCAAGCCGATGAACATACCACCTTCCGAGGCAGGTGTCGGCAACCGGACCAGGGCCATCGCCTCTTTCTGATACGGTGGAGAAGAAACGGTCGATCATGGGTGACAAGGGACGAGAGTGCGAGCGGTGAAACCCTCGCACCCGCTCACATTCGCACCATTCGCCATGATCAGTGCGGAAAGGCCGGGATCCGGATCCGCATCACCGGCTCACCGGAAGGAAGCCTGAACCGGACCATGCCTTTCCTTCGTCGTTCGGTACCTTCGCGGCCGCCCAGGAACAGGACTCGTGACCGGAGCCAAGGGCCGCGGTCACCATTCCTGCCCACCATCGCCATGAGTTCCCCCCGCACCGTCGCCTTCCACACTTTGGGCTGCAAGCTCAACTTCAGCGAGACCAGCACCCTGGCCCGGTCACTGGAAGAGGCGGGCTACGCCAAGGTGCGCCAGGAGGAGCGGCCCGACGTGTTCGTATTGAACACGTGCAGCGTAACGGAGAACGCTGACAAGGAGTGCCGTCGCCATGTGCGCCGCTTTCTGTCGATCAACCCCGATGCTTTCATCGCCGTGGTGGGCTGTTATGCCCAGTTGAAACCGGACGAGATCGTGGCGATCCCCGGGGTCGACCTCGTACTGGGAGCGAATGAGAAATTCGACCTGGCCACGCACATCGACCAACGTATCGCATCGGCCCACCATGGACAGCCTGGGCCGAAAGGCGAGGCGATCCACTCACCCATCAAGGACCTCAAGCACTTCGTACCCAGCTACAACACCAACGACCGCACACGCACGTTCCTGAAAGTGCAGGACGGCTGCGACTACTTCTGTTCCTTCTGCACCATTCCATTGGCCCGTGGCAGAAGCCGCAGCGCCACGATCGCCGAGACGATCAAGCAGGTGGAGGCCATTGCTGCGGCAGGGGTCAAGGAGATCGTGCTCACCGGCGTGAACACCGGCGATTTCGGCAAAGGACACGACCAGGACTTCCTTCAGTTGACCGAAGCGTTGGATGAGGTTGAAGGCATTGATCGTTTCCGCATCAGCAGCATCGAACCCAACCTGTGCCACGATGGGGTGATCGACCTCGTAGCAGGGAGCAAGCGCTTTGCCCCACACTTCCACATGCCCCTGCAAAGTGGCAGTGATGTCATCCTGCAACGCATGCGCCGCCGGTACGACACCGCGCTTTATGCCGAACGCGTGGCACGGATCAAAGAACGGATGCCGCATGCGTGCATCGGTGTGGATGTGATCACGGGCACGCCAGGCGAAACGGACGATGAGTTCCTGCGAACGCACGAGTACCTGCGCTCCATACCAGTGGACTACCTGCACGTGTTCACCTACAGCGAACGGGCCAACACCACCGCCGTACGCATGGACGAGAGCGTGCCGATGGAAACACGCCGCGAACGCACCCGGCAACTTCGGGTCCTGAGCAACAAGCTCCAGCGCGCATTCTACCAGAGGCACCTCGGCACCACGCGGAACGTACTCTTCGAGGCCGAGGAGAACGAAGGGCGGATGCTTGGTTTCACGGACAACTACCTGCGTGTGACCATGCCCTACGACCCGAAGCTGGTCAACCGCATCACGCCTGTTGAATTGAACCACATCGACGGCGAGGGCCACATCATTGGCAGGATCGCCCAACACGAATCAGCTAATTGCGTCATCAGCTAATTAGCTAATCGGCATGTACCCAACGATCTACCACGCCCTCCTGGACCTCACCGGCCTGGACCTCCCCTTTCTTAAGTTCCTCAACAGTTTCGGCTTCTTCGTAGCGTTGGCCTTCGTCTTCGCGAGCTGGACGCTCGGCCTGGAGTTGCGCCGCAAAGAGGGACTCGGCCTGCTTCAACCCGTTACACGGAAGATCACCATCGGCAAGCCCGCCACGCCCGGCGAGTTGATCTGGAGCGGGATCCTCGGCTTCCTCTTGGGCTGGAAAGGGGTTTACCTGCTGTTGCATTTCGCCGAAGCCACATCGGATCCGCAAGGTTTCCTGCTTAGTGGCAAGGGCAGCTTCATCGGCGGAGTGCTCGTTGGCGGGGCAATGGCCTGGCTGAAATGGAAGGAGAAGGAGAAGACCAAGCTTGCCGAACCGAAGACCGAAGAGGTGCGCATGCAGGCGCACGAGCACGGTGGCAACATCACCATGGTGGCCGCTCTCTGGGGGCTGGTGGGAGCCAAACTCTTCCACTGGCTGGAGAATCCGGATGAGTTCATCTCCTTCATCAAGAACCCCGGTGGCGACGGCGTGTTCAGTGGTCTCACGATGTACGGTGGCCTTATCGTGGCCGGTTTCATGGTGATCCGCTACTTCCGCAACAACGGCATACCGGCATGGCATGGCGCGGACAGTGCTGCTCCGGGTGTGATGCTCGCTTACGGTATCGGTCGCATCGGCTGCCAGGTGAGCGGCGACGGTGATTGGGGCATTGTGAACAACGCACCAGCGCCAAGCTGGATGCCCAACTGGCTATGGAGTTACACCTACCCCAACAACGTGAACGGCGTAGGGATCCCATTCCGCGGCACTCCGTGTTTCGAGGGCTACTGCACCGTACTGCCGGAACCGGTATGGCCCACTCCGCTGTACGAGACCATCGTCTGCGTGGGTTTCTTCTTCCTGCTTTGGTCCTTGCGCAAACGCATCAGTACGCCGGGTGTGATCTTCTTCGCCTTCCTGCTGCTCAACGGCGTGGAGCGCTTCCTCATCGAAAAGATCCGTGTGAACGTGGCCTTCGCCGGTAGCTGGACGCAGGCCGAAGTGATCTCGCTCGGACTCATGATCGTCGGTATCGCGGGCATCCTCTGGGTGCGCTCGCGCAACAACAAGTTGAATGGAACTCAAGAAACTCACTGAACAGGTCGAAGCGATCTGTGTGGAAGTAGCGGCTTTCATCCGTGCCGAGGCCGGCAAGCTCACGGCCGATGGGATCACCGAAAAGAGCGCCAACAACCTCGTCACCCACGTGGATCACACCGCCGAGGACCGGTTGGTGGAGGCCTTGGAGAAGATCCTCCCCCAAGCCGGTTTCATCGCCGAGGAAGGAAGCGGGGAAAAGGGCGAAGGACTCAACTGGATCATCGACCCGCTGGACGGCACCACCAACTTCGTCCACGGCATTCCTTGCTATTGCATCAGCATTGCCTTGGTGGATGGCACCGAACCGCTCGTTGGCGTGGTCCATGAGGTAACGCGCGACGAACGCTTCACGGCGTGGAAAGGAGGTGGCGCCTACCTGAACGGGAAGCGGATCCAGGTATCGCCCCGCAAGGAACTGGTGGAAAGCCTACTGGCCACGGGTTTCCCATACGACGACTTCGGCTATGAGGCCGAGTACATGGACCTGCTGCGCGAGCTGATGCACCGCACACGCGGCATTCGACGCCTGGGAAGTGCGGCAGCGGACCTGGCCTACGTGGCCTGCGGCAGGTTCGAGGCGTTCTATGAATATGGCCTCAACAGCTGGGACGTGGCGGCCGGCGTACTGCTGGTGCGCGAGGCGGGAGGTCGGGTCAGCGGATTCGCGCCCAGCAAAGACCCCTTGTTCGACGAGGAGATCGTAGCCACCAACCGCGCCGTGCACGACGAGCTGCTGGAGGTGATCGAACGCAACTGGCAGCGGCAGGATTGACCGTTCTGAGCACAGGGTTGTGCAACGAACCCTCCACCGTCCGGGCCCGTAGAAAGCGATCCACCGGACCTTTGTCCGCCCCTCGATGAACAAGGAACTGATCCGACCGCTCACCGCGCTGCGGTTCTATGCGGCTTTCGTGGTGTTCTCGCTGCATGCGCACATGCTGCCCGGTCTGGAATGGCTGGGCCACCCCCATGCCGAACTTCAAGGTCGCCTTGGTGTCTCGGTCTTCTTCGTGCTCAGCGGCTTCATCATGACGTACGTGTACTACGGCGAGGACCGTTGGGAAGCTTCCCGTGCGAATGCCGGCCGTTTCCTGATCGCTCGCGTGGCACGCATCTTCCCCCTGCACCTGCTCACGCTCCTGATCTGCCTTCCACTGGCCTTGAACAGCACCACGGCCAACTTCAAGCTGGAGACCTTGCCCTACCACCTCCTGCTGTTGCAGGAATGGAGCCCTGTCGGTTACTGTGGCGAAGGAGCCAACAAGGTATCCTGGACCCTGAGCGTGGAGATGCTCTTCTACGTGCTCACCCCGCTGATCTTCGCCGGCATGTTGCGCGCCGGTCGCCGCAAGGTGCTTTTGCTGGCCGTGGCATTCCTGGCCATTGCCGCACTCACCCTGGCCTTCTTCACCACGCACAACGACCCCGACGCCTTCATCAAGGTGGAGCGGGCACCCTTCCGTGTCACCGACTACCTGCTCGGTATCATGGCCTTCCTCTACTTCCAACGGGTGAAGACCTACCACGAATGGTGGAAACGAGCGTTGCTGCCCATGGGCATACTCTGGTTCTGCGGCATGATGGCCTTGCAGTACTACCGCAACGAGATGAGTGGAACCAACCTCTGGATGTTACCTGGCAGCCTGATGGTGGTATTGGGCACGGCCTTTCGCCGCAACACCAAGAATTGGTTCCTGGCGAGCGACCGTATGGTGTTCCTGGGCGAGGCGAGTTTCACCTTCTACATGATCCACGAATTTTTGCTCCGGTACGGACGGCAGATCCTGCTGCGGCTGGACTTCTCCATCCCGGTGTGGATGTACATCCCATGGTTCATCGTGGTGTTCGCCATGCTCCAATTCGCGGCCAACCAGGTACACCTGCGCTTCGAGGCGCCCATGAACACGAAGGGGCGCAAGTGGCTCACCAAGGTGTGCGGCCTGGAGAAGAAGCAGGAAACCGTGCACGCCTGATCGCTCACGCGGCCCGGCGCCCACGGATAAGCCATAAGCCGAGCATGGTGAGGCCCGCCACCACCAGCAACACCTCGAAGCCCATCTTGTAGCCGAAGAGCAGCACCTCCGAGTTATCCCGGATGAAATAGGTGATCACCGGTGCCGCGATGCACACCAGCGGCACCCAGCGCTCCACCGGTTTGCCCTTGAAGAAGAGGCCATAAGCGAACAGTCCCAGCAACGGCCCGTAGGTGAAGCCCGCGATATCGAACAGGGTCTTGATCACACTGGGTGTGGCCAGCCAATGGAAATAGAGGATGAAGGCCATGAACAAGGCGGCCATGCCCAGGTGTACCCGCTGGCGCACCCGCTTCTGCTTCGCTTCGTCCCAGCCCCGGTCGCGGATGCCGATGAGGTCGATGCAGGTACTGGCGGTGAGGGCGGTGAGCGCACCATCGGCACTGGGGAAGAGCGCGCTGATGAGGCCGATGATGAAGAACAGGCCCAACCAGGTGGGGAACCATTGCAATGCCAGCGTGGGGAACACATCATCGGGCCGTTCGGGCAAGGTGATCCCCGCCCTGCCCGCGTACAGGTACAGCAAGGCACCCAGCAGGAGGAACAGCAGGTTGGCACCCAGTAGGATCACGCTGAAGACACGCATGTTCTTCTTCGCCCCGCCCACCGTGGCCACACTCAGGTTCTTCTGCATCATCTCCTGATCCAGCCCGGTCATGGCGATGGTGATGAACATGCCTGCCAGGATCTGTTTCAGCAGGAACGTATCGCTGCGCCAATCGAGGTCCAACATGCGGGACATGCCGCTTTCGGCCAGGGAGGGGCGCCAATCGCTCATCGTACCGCTATTGAGCACATAGCCGATGGTACCCACCAATGCTCCGAGCATGAAGAGCGTCTGTAACGTATCCGTCCACACGATGGTCTTCACCCCTCCCTTCAGCGTGTAGAGGACGATCATCAGCATCACCACCAAGGCCGTTACCTCGAACGGAACACCCATGGCATCCAGCACGAAGAGTTGGATCACGTTGAGCACCACAAAGATCCGGATGGTGGCGCCGGCCAGGCGCGAGAGGATGAAGAACGAGGCTCCGGTCCGGTAGCTCACCATACCGAAGCGTTCCCGCAGGTAGCCGTAAATGCTGGTGAGGCCCATGCGGTAGTACAGCGGCAGCAGTACACCCGCTACGATCCAATAGCCGATGGCGAAACCCAACACGAGCTGGAAATAGGTCCAGCCCTTGGCCGCGACCTGTCCTGGCACACTGATGAAGGTGACCCCGCTGAGCGAAGTGCCGATCATACCGAAAGCCACCACCCACCAGAGGCTCTTGCGCTCTCCACTGTAGAAGGCGTGTTCCCCTGCACCACGACTGGTATACCAAGCGATGCCGAGCAGAAGCAGGAAATAGCCGAAGACGATGGAGAGCAATAGTATGGGGCTCATACCGCGAAGGAAGGTGCCCTGGCCGGACCATCCCCATCCATTGGGCCAAGAAGATCAACATCAGCACCGGAGCAACCGAGGTCATTCGGCATCCTTTCGATAGGGCGCCCTTCTCCATCGGGGGTCCGATCCTCGCATCCGGCATGCTGTTCCATCTTTGCGCCCATGTCCCTTTCCTCCGCCCTGCTCGAAGCCGCCGTGGACCAATTGGCCACCTTGCCTGGTATCGGGCGGCGCACGGCCATGCGACTGGCGCTGGACCTACTGCGGCGCGAGCCGCAGGAGGTGGTCCGCTTCAGCGAGGCGATCCGTCGCATGCGCGAGGAAGTGCGGTTCTGCGAGGTCTGTTACAACATCAGCGACGAACAGCGCTGTGCCATCTGTCGCGACCCGAACCGCGACGAAAGCACCATATGTGTGGTGGAGGACATCCGCGATGTGATCGCGATCGAGAACACCCGGCAATACAAAGGGAGGTACCACGTTCTGGGTGGTGTGATCAGCCCCATGGACGGCATCGGACCGGACGACCTGAACACCAGCCAACTCATGGATCGGGTGCTCCAAGGGCACATCCGTGAGGTGATCCTGGCCTTGGGCACCACCCTGGAGGGGGACACCACCGGCTTCTACCTGAACCGGAAGCTGCATGAGCGTGGGGTGGCCGTCTCCATGCTCTCCCGTGGCATCAGTGTAGGCGGGGAGTTGAGTGCCACCGACGAGTTGACCCTTGGTCGCAGCATCGTTGACCGCAAGCCGTACGAGCAAAGCACGAAGCGATGAGGGTGAACCCCAGTTGTATGTTGACGCGTCGCGTGTTACTTGTTGCCCAACGCGCGCGGGCTGTGCGAACGGCCTCAACCCGCAACTCGTCAACACGAAACGTCTTCCTGCGCACATGAAGCTCTCCGTCATCATCGTCAACTACAACGTACGGGCGTACCTGGAGCAATGCCTGCGTACGGTGTTCGAGGCCATGAAAGGCATCGAGGGTGAAGTGTTCGTGGTGGACAACCTGAGCACCGACGGCAGTGTGGAGATGGTGCGCGAGAAATTCCCAGAGGTGATCCTGGTGGCCAACAAGGAGAACGTCGGCTTCAGCCGTGCGAACAACCAGGCCATACGGTCCAGCCGTGCGGAATATGTGGTATTGCTCAACCCCGACACCGTGGTGGGCGAGGATGTCTTCCACAAGGTGATCGACTTCCTGGACAACCACCCGAAAGCCGGGGGCTTGGGGGTGAAGATGATCGACGGCACCGGCACCTTCCTGCCGGAGAGCAAGCGGGGCCTACCCACTCCTGCCGTGGCTTTCTACAAGATCATCGGCCTCACACGGTTCTTCCCGCGCAACAAGGTCTTCGGGCGTTACCACCTGGGGCATTTGCCCGAGGATGTCGCCGCACCCATCGAGATCCTCTCCGGCGCCTGCATGTTCCTGCGCCAGGCCACATTGGACAAGGTGGGCCTGCTCGATGAGAGCTTCTTCATGTATGGAGAGGATATCGATCTGAGCTACCGGATCACCCTCGGCGGCTACGAGAACTGGTATTTCCCGGAGGCACGCATCATCCACTACAAGGGCGAGAGCACCAAGAAGAGCAGTGTGAACTACGTGTTCGTGTTCTACAACGCGATGGCCATCTTCGCACAGAAGCACTTCACGCGGCGCGGCACGGACCTCCTCGGCGCCTTGATCAAGGGGAGCATTTACCTCAGCGCCGCAGGGGCCATCGTCACGCGTTTCCTCCGGCGGGCCCTCCTGCCCATGTTGGACCTTGCCCTCCTGTTCCTCCTGGCCTGGTCCTTCTCGGGGTGGGTCGGGAATGGGGTGAGCGCACGCAGCCCGATCCATCTTGGTGCCACGGTGACCCTTCTGGTGGGTTTGATGGCCCTCACCGGTGCGTACGACCGGCCCGTTCGGCTGATGAACGTGGGAAAAGGGATGGTCCTGTGGCTGCTCCTCTTCACGCTGCTCCGGGTAGCGACCGGTATGCCGGTTGCCTGGCGATTGGACCTGATGGCCGTGCTCGTCCTCGGCCTTGCGCCGATCCTTTCCAGGCTGGTCATGCACCTGCTTGGCTTCAAGGGTTATAGCCTGCGTAGTCCGGACCTCGAACGCGTGCTCGCCATTGGTGGGCCGGACGAGACACAACATGCCTTGGCCCTGCTCTGGCAAACCCATTTCGGCCTTGGTCGTCAGCACCGGATGAGCGTGGCACAGAGCCTTGCTCCCGATGGTGCCACGGGGATCCGTGCCATGATCCGCACACACGACATCGACGAGGTCGTCTTCTGTGCATGCGACCTCCAATGGTCGCGGATCATCGCGCTCATCGAACAGCTACGGACCACCGGGGTCACCTTCAAGATCGCCCAACCCAACCGGGAGTTCATCATCGGCCCCAACAGCATCGAAAGCCTCGCCGACCTGTACATCCTGGGGCCTTTCGCGGTGAACGGTTCGGCCGGTCGGCGACAGAAACGCCTGCTGGACCTGGCCTTGGTATTCATCCTCGTCCTGGTCATGCCGGTGATGCTGCTCATTGTCCGGGACCGGAGGGGTTTCCTGGTGAATTGGTGGGATGTGCTGTGGCGGCGCAAAAGTTGGGTGGGCTACGGCCCGGTGATGCCGGGTCCGCTGAAGCTACCAACCATCCGAGCAGGCATCCTGGACCCGACCGGTGGTGCCGGGCCACAGGACCCGACGACATTGCACCGGGCGAATATCGCCTATGCCAAGGATTACAAGGCATGGACGGACCTGCGCGCCGTATGGAGCGGGCTTTCACGACTGGGGGTGCCATCGCGGGTACAGCCTTGAGGGTGTGTGGCTACATTTGACCACCGCTTACGGGCGAAGACCGCACCCATGTCCCAGATCGATATCCTGCTGCCCAAAATGGGCGAGAGCGTGGCCGAAGCCACCATCATCAAATGGCTGAAGAACGAAGGGGACCGTGTGGAAGCCGACGAGCCGATCGTGGAGATCGCCACCGACAAGGTGGATAGCGAGGTGCCGGCCCCGGAAGCGGGCATCCTGTTGAAACGACTGGTGAACGATGGCGATGTGGTGAAGGTGGGCCAACCGATCGCACAGATCGGGACCGGCGCAGGTGTTGGAGCTTCCGCACCACCTGCCACGACCAATGGTGCGTCCAAGCAAATGGCACCTCCTCCGGCGGCAGCCGCACCGGTGGTCGCCCCGCACCCCGCACAAGCCACCAGCGGTCCGGTCTCACGCACCGGCCCCAGCGGGAAATTCTACTCCCCGCTCGTGCGGAACATCGCAGCGAACGAGGGGGTCAGCCTGGCGGAATTGGAATCCATCGCTGGCTCGGGTCAGGGAGGCCGGGTAACGAAGAAGGATATCCTGGACTACCTACCGAACCGCAGCACCGCCCCGGCAGCGGTCACAGGTAGCCCAGCCGCTCCCCAGGCCACAGTGGCACCCGCCCCCGCTTCGACAGCCACTCCCAAGTCCGAACCACAGGCGCCAAAGGTGCTGGCCGGCGAAGGCGACGAACTGATCGAGATGGACCGCATGCGGCGCCTCATCGCCGACCACATGGTGATGAGCAAACGCACCAGCCCGCACGTCACCAGCTTCGTGGAGGCCGATGTGACGAACCTGGTACGCTGGCGCGAGAAGGTGAAGAAGGCCTTTGAGCAACGCGAGGGTGAGAAGATCACCTTCACCCCCATCTTCATCATGGCCATCGTACAGGCGATCAAGGAGATGCCCATGATCAACGTACAGGTGGACGGATACAACATCATCAAGAAAAAAGATATCAACATCGGAATGGCCGCCGCCCTGCCGAGCGGGAACCTGATCGTACCGGTGATCAAACAAGCCGACCGGCTGAACCTGGTAGGCCTCACCAGGACGGTGAACGACCTGGCCGCACGGGCCCGAGCGGGCAAGTTGCAGCCCGACGAGATCCAGGGGGGCACCTATACCGTGACCAATGTGGGCACCTTCGGGAACGTGCTGGGCACCCCGGTCATCAACCAGCCCCAAGTGGCGATCATGGCCACTGGCGCCATCCGGAAGAAGCCTGCCGTGATCGAGACCCCGGAGGGCGATCTGATCGGTGTGCGGCACATGATGTTCCTGAGCCACAGCTATGACCATCGGGTGGTGGACGGCGCTTTGGGCGGGCGGTTCGTCCGCCGTGTGGCCGACATCCTGGAAAGTTGGTCCGCCGACCAGCCGTTCTGATCCACCTCACGATCAGAGGTCAGGGAAAATCCTACATTTAGCGACCCTATTCGCACTGAACGAAAGCGCTTTGAAATGAAGTACCGTTCCACGTTCGTCACCACCCTCCTCCTCAGCCTTTCGAGCATATCGACATGGGCTCAGGGTGACAACACCTCCTTCAACTGGAAATTCGAAGAAGCCTCCAAGTTGATGGAGGAGAAATTCTTCAACCAAGCCGCCGACATCTGGGGACAATTATTGGCCACGGATGGGGAGAATGCGAACCTGAACTACAAGCTTGGCGTCTCGTACTTCCAATCGTATAACCAGAAGTCCAAGGCCCTGCCCTACCTGGAGCGTGCCGCAGCCCTGCGCAAGAACAACTTCGGTTCGTTCAACACGACCGGGTACGACCCCTTCGATCCTCGTGAGCGGAACGCCCCGGCTGAGGTGGACTACTACCTGGGCCGTGCCTACCACCTGAACAACCAGTTCGACAAGGCCGATGTCGCTTACCAGAAATTCCTGGACGAGAGCGATCCCAAACACGAATTGCGTACGGACGCCATGCGTGGCAAGGAACAGACCGCCAACGCACGGGTGCTGCAAGCCTCACCGAAGGATTACCTGATCTCCAATGTGGGCCAGGTGGTGAACTGGGCCGGTCCGGACTTCAGTCCGGTATTGAGCGTTGATGGGAACGCGCTGTTCTATACCAGCCGCCGCATCCGCCCTGACAGTTCCAACAGCGCGGTGATCGACCCGATCGCGGGCCAGCCGTACGAGAACGTGTATGTGAGCTACAAGGATCGGGAGGGCAACTGGCAGAAGCCCGAAGTCCTCAACATCAACCCGGCCGTGGGGCACCTGGCCACCATCAACGTGGCGGCCGATGGCCAGACCCTCTTCGTGTACCGCGATGATGGCGGGGATGGCAACATCTACGAAAGCAAGCTCGTGGGCGAGATCTGGAGCGATCCGGTGCTCATGGGCAGCGACATCAATACCAAATCCTGGGAAACCCACGGCGCACTCACCGCCGATGGGAACACCTTCTATTTCGTGAGCGACCGGAAGGGTGGCATAGGTGGTCGTGACATCTACCGCGTGGTGCGCTTGCCGAACGGCGAATGGAGCAAGGCCCAGAACCTCAGCCCGGTCATCAATACGCAATATGACGAGGACGGCCCCTTCATTCACCCCAATGGCCGCACCCTCTACTTCAGCTCCAAGGGCCACAATTCCATGGGTGGTTTCGACATCTTCCATACCGAGATGAACGATGATGGGACCTGGACGGTGCCGACCAACCTGGGTTCTCCACTGAACACCACGGATGACGACGTCTTCTTCGTGACCACCGCCGATGGTCGTCGGGGTTACTTCAGTTCCGATAAGAACAGTGGTTACGGGGAGAAGGACATCTACTTCGTGGACCTCCCCTCGGAGATGGAGGCCGAGGGCCTGACCGTGCTGAAGGGCTACATCATCCCTGCAGCGGGTGAGACGCTGCCCCCTTCCACCATCCTGTACGTGACCGATAAGGCCACCGGCGAAGTGAAGAGTTACAAACCCCGGCAGCGCGATGGTGTGTACGTGGCCATCCTGCCCCCCTGCAAGGAGTACAACCTCGATTATCGTGTGAACGACAAGACCGTACACACCGAGGACATCTTCGTGGAGTGCGAGAGCAGCTACCAGGAGATCAACAAGGAGATCTACTTGAGTCCTGTATCCCTTGCAGGACCTGCCAGCATCGTGGATCTGCCCAAAGGATCGCCCCCAGGGAAGAAGGAGGTCGGCGAGGTGGCCAACAAACAACCTGACGTGGCCGATGTGCCGCCTGTGAAGGAGCAAGCCAAGACCGACGCGGAGATCAAGGAGAAGGGAACGAAACACACCACGCCGGATGCGACCTACGCCGATGAGTATGCCAAGTTCTACAACTACAACGCCAAGGACATCGACCAGAACGAACAACGCTGGAAAGAGTTCGTGGACGTGGTCGTGGGCTTGATCGACAAGAATGGCAAGGCCAACATCGTGATCGAGGCCTGTGCCTCGAAAGTGCCGACCAAGACCTTCGGGACCAACGAGAACCTGAGCCGCCAGCGCATGGAGGATGCACGCACCCGCCTGCTCGAAGCCGTGAAGGCCCGCGGCAAGGACGAGACCAAGCTGTACCTGGAAGCGGTGAACAGCCTGGTGCAAGGACCAAAGTACCTGGGCGATTACCAGAACACCGAGAAATACGGCAAGTTCCAGTACGCCAAGCTGAAGGTGCGCTAACCGAACGGATCGTTCAGAACTATCGGGACCCCGGACAATTGTCCGGGGTTCTTTCATTCTACTTTTCGACGAATGTCAATGGAACTACAACGCCCCCTCGCCTTCTTCGACCTGGAGACCACCGGTACGCGCATCGGCAAGGATCGGATCATACAGGTCGGGATCGTGCGTCTGCAGCCATCGGGAGAACGCGAGACCTACCAGACCCTGGTGAACCCCGGCATGCCCATCCCTGCTGAGGCCACGGCTGTTCACGGGATCACCGATGACGATGTGGCCATGGCCCCACCTCTCGAGGCCGTCGCACACGAGGTATTGGAAGAACTGGCGGGTTGCGACCTGGCGGGTTTCAACGTGCTCCGGTTCGATATCCCCTTCCTCACCGAGGAGTTCCATCGTGTGGGTGTAGAGTGGAGCACCGCCGATCGACGTGTCGTGGATGTGCAACGGATCTTCCACAGGATGGAACCGCGCGACCTGAGCGCTGCCCTGCGTTTCTACTGTGGACGTGAGCATACCGGTGCCCACGACGCCCTTGCCGATGTGGAGGCCACTGCCGACGTGCTGCTGGCCCAGCTCCAGCGCTATACCAACGAGCTTAAAGGAGACGTCGGTTCGCTCGGTGAGTTCAGCGGCGACCGCCAGCGCAGCCCCGACGCGGCCGGCAAGTTGCGTTTCGACGAGCGCGGACACATCTGCCTGGGCTTCGGCAAGTATGCGGGCTGGACCCTGGAGAACATCGGGCGGCACGATCCCGGATACCTGCAGTGGTTGATGACCAAGGCCGAACTCCCCGGCAGTACCCTGAGTGTGATGCGACATGCACTGGCCCACCTGGACGCCTGAGAACACCGCGAAGGCCATCCATCTTCAGTTGGTGATCATCGTTCACTGGTTCGATCGGTAACGTCACTATTGAACTGCATACCCCATGAAACTGATCTGCATCGGTCGCAACTACCCGGAACACGCGAAGGAGCTTGGCAACGCACCTCCGGACGAGCCGGTGGTATTCCTGAAACCACCGAGCGCATTGATCCCACATGGTGGCCCAATCCGGCTACCGACGTTCAGCAAGGAGGTACACCACGAGATCGAACTGGTGTATTCCATCCGAAGGCACAACGGGCGTGCCGAGGCCGACCGGGTCACCATCGGCCTGGACCTCACGGCGCGCGATGTTCAATCGGAGTTGAAGCAGAAGGGGTTGCCGTGGGAAAAGGCCAAGGCTTTTGATGGATCGGCGTACGTGGCCGGGACCTTCACAGCGGTTGAATCATTCCCGGTCGGTCACCACATCGAGTTCATGCTGAAGAAGAATGGCAAAGTGGTCCAGAGCGGGCACAGTGGCCAGATGACCCACGACGTACGGTCGCTCATTGCCCATGTGGAGCGGTATATCCAACTGGGGAATGGCGACCTGCTCTTCACGGGGACCCCCGCTGGCGTGGGTCCGCTGGTCGCCGGTGACCGGTTGGAGGGATATCTGCTGGGCGAACTACTTTTCGACCTACAGGTGGCCTGATCGAGCAACGCGCCGAACGGTACCTTTGCATCCTTGTTCGCCGGAGCGAGCGAGGGAAGCCCATGACCAAGATCGTCCAAGTCGGTAACATCGCGTGCGGCAGCGAGCAACTCTTCCTGATCAGTGGCCCTTGCGTGATCGAGACCGAGGAGGTGATGATGCGCACGGCCGAAACGTTGAAACGCGTGAGCGAGCGACTGGCGCTCCCCGTGATCTACAAGAGCAGCTTCACCAAGGACAACCGCAGCAGCGTGGACTTCTACATGGGGCCCGGATTGGACGAAGGATTGAAGGTGCTCCAACGCATCAAGAAGGACTTCGGATTCCCGGTGCTCACCGACATCCACTACCCCGACCAGGCCCGACCCACGGCCGAGGTGTGCGACGTGATCCAGATCCCGGCCTACCTGTGCATGCAGACCACACTGGTCACCGAAGCCGCACGCACCGGAGCGGTGATCAACCTCAAACACGGCCAGTTCCTCGCACCGGACAACATGATCAAGCCAGCGCTGAAGTGCGAAAGCGTGGGCAACGGCAATGTGATCCTCACGGAACGGGGCTACACCTTCGGGTACAACGACATGGTCGTGGATCCGCGCGCCTTCTACCACATGCGCAAGACCGGCTATCCGGTGGTGTTCGACATCACCCACAGCATCCGGAAATACGGTATTCCCAGTGCGGATCCCCGTGGCGGAAACCGGGAAGTGATGCCCACGATCGCACGTGCCGGAGTGGCCGCTGGTGTGGATGGCGTGTTCATCGAGATCCACCCCGACCCGCCCAATGCACGTTGCGACGCGGCCAGCCAGTTGGAAATGACACAGCTTGAAGAGTTCATGAAACCCCTGCTCGACCTCCACGCCGTGGAAGTGAAGCACCGTAACCATGCCGTGATCGCCTGATGCCTCACCACAGAGGCACAGAGGACACGGAGAACATAGCCGCTACCCCAACGAACGAACAGCAGAAGCAAGCAGGCCTTTCATCCGTGCCCTCAATGCCTCTGTGGTGAACACCCCCAACATGGAACTCTACCTCGACAGCGCCGACATCAAGGAGATCGACGAAGCCTTCAAACTCGGCTTCCTCACCGGCCTCACCACCACCCCCACCTTCATGCACCGTGGCGGTGTCACCAACATCGACAAGATGATCCTGGACCTCGCCAAGAAGGTCCCCATTCTGCAAGTGGAGGCCCTGGGTGAAACGGCAGAGGAAGTAGTGAAAGAGGCCAAGCGCCAGCTGAGGATGGGCCTGAAGAAGGAGACCACCGTCTTCAAGATCCCCGTGAGCCTGGAGGGGCTACGCGCCTGTCGCATGCTGCGCAACGAGGGCATCATGGTGAACGTGCATCTGGTGTACACCCTGCAACAGGCCTATATGGCCATGCAGGCCGGCGCCAGCTACGTATGCCCCCTGGTGGGCCGCCTACAGGACCAGGGCCACGACGCTCTCGCCCTGGTGGAGCAATGCGTGCGCGCCGTGAACTACTACGGCTACGACACCAAGATCATGTTCAGCAGTGTGCGTACCGTGGAGCACGTGCGCAACGCCGTGGAACTCGGCGTACACACGATCACCGTGCCCTGGAAGTTGATGAAGCAGCTTACCGACAACCACTTCACCGCGATCGGCACCAAACAGTTCTATGTGGATACACGCCTGATCACCATGAAGGTGAAGGACGTGCTGAGCCACAGCAACCCGGTGGTGAAGGACAGCGCCACGGTGAGCGATGCGCTCGTGGAGATGACCAAACACGGCTTCGGTGCCGTGATGGTGGTGGATGCCAAGGGCAAGAACCTGGGGGTCTTCACCGATGGCGGCCTCCGTCGTGGCATTGAGAAGGACGGCAACAAGTTCCTGGTGAAGAAACTGAACACCCTGAAGTTCAACGCACCGTTCACCATTTCGCCGGAGGCCCTGCTCGACGAGGCACAAAAAGCCTTCAAGGAGCACAAGGTGGACACCTTGAGCGTGAGCGAGAACGGCAAGCAGCTCGGCATGCTCGACATCCAGGACCTGATCAAGGCGATCTCGGCCTGAGATGCGCACGGGGATGCATCCGTTCGATCGTGATCCGTTCCAGGAACCCGGTACGGAGTTATTGCGGTCGCAGGATGAATTGAAGGCGGTGCTGAAGGGCATCCGTGCCGTGCTGTTCGATTGGGATGGGGTGTTCAACGACGGCTGGAAGGACCTCGATGGCGGCAGCCCCTTCAGCGAGGTGGGCAGCATGGGCGTGAACATGCTTCGCTTCGGGCTATGGCTACAGAACAAGGAACAGCTCCCTTTCACCGGCATCATCACGGGGCAGCACAACCCGTATGCGGAGAAGTTCGCGCAGCGCGAGAAGCTGCATGGGCTGTACATGGGTTCCATCAACAAGCAGGTGCCCTTCGACGACTTCCTCACCGAACATGGGTTGCGCGCAGAAGAGGTCGCCTTCTTCTTCGATGACGCCATCGACCTGGCCGTGGCCGCCCGCTGTGGGCTGCGCATCCTGATGCGTGGGCAAGCCTCCGGGTTCTTCGTGAACCATGCGGTACGGCGTGGCTGTGTGGACATGATCACGGCGTTGAGCGGCGGACAGAACGGCCTGCGCGAAGCCACCGATGCATTGCTCACCCTGATGGGCCTTTATGAACGGGTGATCGACGAGCGTGCCGCTTTCAGCGGAACGTACCAGCGGTACCTCGCAACACGCCAGGCCGTGATACCCGCGACCCACAAGGCGCAGCGTTGATCACCTCAGCCGGATCCGCACCGTACTTCGTTGCTCGCCCAACGTGATCGCCGCCAGACGGAAAGGCGGGGGCCCCGCATTCACCGGTGCATCGTTGCTGAAACCGTAGGGTTCCAGCGGCCAGCCCACCCACGAGGTGTTCAACAACCCATCAGCATTGATATCGTGGTGCGCCTTCACGGCATAGGTGCCTGGTGGCACGGAGTCAAAGACACATCGGATCGTTCGGGTAGTGGCTTCGAGTTGGACCGAACGACAACCGTGCTCCGTGTCGAAGGCTTCTTTGGTCGGGCAGAGCAGAACGCGCAGCAACCCACCCGCATCCGGCTTGTTCAACAACACCTCCACCCGGAGCTCGGGCTGTGCGGCGGCAAGAGCGACCACCAGGCCATGAACGACAAGGGCGAATGTGCGGGACATGGGGTCAGAACCGGGCGTTGCGCAGAAGCGCCTCGGCCAGCAGCGCACGGAAACGGCCGCGCGGCACCTCCACCGCACCAAGAAGTCGGGTGTGCGCATTGATATACTGCGTGTCGAACAAGCTGAATCCCTGTTGGCGAAGGTGATCACACAATGCGAAGAACGCCGCTTTCCCGGCATTGGATCGACGGCTGAACATGCTTTCCCCGAAGAAGGCACCGCGCATGGCCACACCATAGATCCCGCCGACCAGTTCCCCATCGGCCCAGGTCTCCACCGAATGGGCATGCCCGGAAGCATGAACCCCGATGTAGGATGCGATGATCCGCTCATCGATCCAGGTATCCGCCCGGTCGGCACAAGCCCTGATCACCTGTTCGAATGCTTCGTCGCGTGTGGTGCAGAAGCCCGCCTGTCGGAAGGCCCGGACGGTACGCGGGTTGGGTTGCAGCCCCTCCAAGGGGAAGATGGCCCTGGGATCCGGATCATGCCAGTACAGTTCACCGTCCTCATGACACATGGGGAAGCGCCCGTTCCGATAGGCCGAAAGCAATTCATCCACCGGGATGCACGCCAACGCATCCATCACGATCAAGGTGCCTTGGTCGCCTTGCCACGGTAGTGCCTACCCTCCTGCTCTACCAGCACCATATACGTACCAGCGGTCGATCCGGCCAACCGAGGGTCGGTCACGTCCATGGCACCGGTCCCATCCACCGTCGCGCTGGTGAACAGGACCGCACGACCACGGCCATCGAACAGGATCACGAAGGCGCGGCCCGGTGCAAGCCCTGGGTCGGCGATGCGCATACGATCCACGAAGGGCGACGGAACGATCGTCGTGGAACCGCCGATCGGGCTCGCGGCCACAGCGGTCAATTGCAACCAGGCACTGGCAGCACCGAAGTCGGGGATCCCGTGGCCAAGGGAGTCGTTCGGGTCGCTGTACAACGAAGCACTTTGGCGTACGGCCTCCATGATCTCTTGGGCAGTGCGCGTTGGATGCATCTGCCAAAGGCAAGCCACCAACCCGGCCAATACCGGAGCGGCGAAGCTGGTGCCGTTCGCCTGGACCACACTATCCACACCGACGTTCAGCACAGTGGTCCCCTGCCCCATGGCGCACACGTCCGGCTTCACGCGGCCGTCGGCACTAGGTCCATGGGAGCTGAAGGGGGCAAAGGCTTCATCGCCATTCACGGCCCCAACGGTGAGCACATCGATCGCATCGGCGGGGGTACTGATCCGGTACCAGTCGCTACTGCCGCTGTTCCCGGCACTGATCACCGGGATCATTCCTTTGCGGGCGGCGATGTTCGCGGCGATGCTGCATCGGATGGTCTGGCCATCGAGCATGGTGTAGGTGTGGTCCATCGTACTGTCATCGAAGGTGGTGTAGCCCAAGGAGGTGTTCAGCACATCACAACCCAAGCTATCCGCCAGTTCCACACCGCTCACCCAGTTATCCTCCTCCACGGGGTATTCACCGTTGATGTTCTCCGTGCGGATCAGGACATAGTCCGCTTCGGGAGCGGTGCCGATCAGGTGGCTGTCCAGCCGGGCGGCCATGCACGAGAGCACACTGCGACCATGCCAATGGTCGTTGTACACCTCACCATCGTGGTCCACCAGGTCCCGGACCTCCAAGATACCGTTTCGCTGGCGCACCGCCTCGAAGGCCAGTGATGAATCCACACCTTCGAAGCCCGAATCGAGCACCCCCACGAGGATACCCTGGCCCAGTGCCCCGATGCCATGAAGTGCCTGTCCGTTGAGCATTTCGAGTTGCCGAAAGGAGGTTCCGTAGGGGATCGGATCGAGGTCCCGTAATTCGTTCCGCAGCGGTCCGAATTTGTCCGGACCGATGGTACCTGTCGAACGCATGCCCGATGCACGCACATCCAGGACGAACGGGAGATCCTGGATCGCAACGAGTGCGGTGGTATCCGGCACCCGGACGGTGACCCCGTTGAACCACTTGCTGCGGTTCATGACATCGACCCCGACGAGTGCCTCGACCTGGTCCACATAGGCCGGATCAACGGGCAGGTCGAGGTCGTCATAGGCAATGCCTTGTGCCGAACGGCGTGCGATGGCCCGCTGGGAAAGAAAGGCTTCGGGAGCTGAAAGGGAATAAGGTGTGGAGGCTTTATCCGTGAATGCGACCCAGTAGGTGTCCGGAGCGGTCTGCGCGCTCGCCGAGCCGTACAGGATAGGAACCAGTAGGGTGATCCAGCACCACCTCGATCGCAGGGAGCTATGAGCCATGGGCCACGGCGGTCATACGCAAGCGCCAACCTACATATTGAAGGGTGATCGACCCATTCGGGTTGGAGACCACGTTGTTCCGAGCTTCCTCCCAGAACTTGTACACCATGCCCACGCCATCCGCATAACGTTCCTCGAACTCGCGGGTGTCCACGAGATTGGGTGGTACGGTATTCTTCACAAGCACGGTCCTGTTGAACGCAAGGCCACCCGTGCTCCATGGTTCATCCACCTGCTCATAGGCCACGAGCAATTCATCATTCCGGTCGGGATCACCGGTGGCACCGGTGCCGTAGACGTGGGTATCCCAGCGACGACCATCGCGCACCGGGAAGGAGAGCTTCAACCTGCGGTAGTTCTCCTCGGTCTTTTCCGCTGCATACGCATCCATTGTCGAGGTCCAGACGTCGCGCACGACCCAAGCACCGGTGGTGTCCCGCACGTACCGGTGGATCCGTTGGCAGGGTCGGCCCTCCAGATCGGTGTAGTGTTCCTCGATGCGTTCGAGCAGGCGGTAGCTCACACTGTCCAGTACATCGGCCGGATCATCGCGCCAGAGGGAATCCACTTGGTATTCCACCCAGGTACCCACCGACGTAGGGAAGTAACCATAGCCCAGGTCGGGTTCCTCCACCTCCTGCTTCCGGCATGCCGCCAGGGCCAGCGCAGCTCCAAGAGCGAAGTACAACGTTCTTGTTCCCATGTTCAGCGGTGTTGGCGATCGATGAAGCCTCCCCCGACCACATCATCACCCGAATAGAAGACGGCACTCTGCCCCGGAGCGATGCCTGCCACAGGTGCATGGAACTCCACTTTAACACGGTCGCCATCCATGGAGAGCGTGCTTGGGGTGCCTTTGTCCTTGTAACGGATCTTGGTCACGGCTTCGAGTTCGCCCTTTAACGCACCCACGAGCTGGAAGTTCGGGCGGCGCACCCACATGCTGGTGCGTTGCAGATCCTCCTTGCGGCCCAGCACCACAGTATTGCTTTCCGGCTGAATATCAGTTACATAAAGCGGCTCGCCCATAGCGATCCCCAAACCCTTTCGCTGGCCGATGGTGAAGAAGGGGTAACCATCGTGTTCGCCAAGCACCTCGCCCGCTACGCTCACCAACCGGCCATGAGCCAGTTTGGCGGTGGCTTCGGGCTCCTTCCGTTTCAGGAACCCCCGGTAGTCGTTGTCCGGGATGAAGCAGATCTCGTAGCTCTCGCTCTTGGCCGCCAGCTCCGGGAAACCACTATCCACGGCCCGCTTCCGGATATCGCTCTTGTGGAAACCACCGACCGGGAAACGCGTGCGGGCCAGGTTCTTCTGCTCCAGTCCCCAAAGCACGTAACTCTGGTCCTTGCCGGGATCAAGGCCACGGCTCACCACCCATCGGCCTGAAGCTTGATCCTGCCTTACCTGTGCATAATGCCCGGTGGCGATCAGCTCACAGTCCATCATGTCCGCCCGTTTCAGCAGCGCTTCCCACTTGATGAAGGTATTGCACAACACACAGGGGTTGGGGGTACGGCCGGCCAGGTACTCGCTGGTGAAATTGCCGATGATCGCCTCACCGAACTCCTCGCGGATATCGATGATCATGTGGTGGAAGCCGCGGGACACGGCCATGGTACGCGCATCGTTGATGCTGTCCAGGTCGCAGCAGCCGGTGATCCGCTTCCCTCCCGTTGCATCGGCATAGTCCCAGGTCTTCATGGTCACGCCTATGACCTCATAACCTTCCTCATGCAGCATCAGGGCGGTCACGGAGCTGTCCACTCCACCGCTCATGGCCACCAATATCCTACCGTGTTTGCTCATTTTCGTTCGCCCGTCCGCTGGGGCTATCCGCCATTCCTTTCCAGCCGCCCTCCCCTCACTGCTCCACCCCTGCTACGAACTTCGCCACCCGCACCACTTTGCCCTTTTCATCGTACTCGCGCACCTCGCCCTCCAGGAGGTCGTTCACATACTTTCCCTCGCGCTTCTTGGTCTGTCCGATCAGTACGCGTTCCACATCGGCGGGGGTTCCGAGCGTCGGGTCCCCAGCTACGGTGCGCATCTCCCATTTTCCATCGTCATGGTACTCGGTGAAGGGTCCTTCTCGTTTCCCCTTCAGGTAATTGACCTCCGACTGGAGTTGCTCATCGTCATAATAGGTCCGGAAAAGCCCGTTCTCCTTCCTTTCCTTCAGCAGTTCGCCTTTGCTGTACAGCATCTGTAGTTGCACGGTGCCGTCCTCGTTGAAATAGTACCAGGTACCATCACGATCGCCATTCACCATGTTCCCCTCGATCTCCTTCTTGCCACTATCGAAATAGAACGTCATTCTTCCCTCTGGCTCCCCGTTCTGGTACACTGCTTCGGATTTAAGCTTGCCATTGGCGAACCAGCTTTTGTGCGGTCCATGCAACACACCGTGCTGGCGGGTCTCGCTCTCCACCGTGGTACCGTCGGGGTAGTACGAGACCTGCTCGCCATGCAATTTCCCTTTGCTGAATCGCTCCACCTTGCGCAACCGCCCGTCCGGACCATAGTAGTTCCACGTACTGTCCTTGTCCTGGGCCACGTACTTGCCATTGGCCATCACCGCCCCATTGGGGTGGAAATGGCGGGTCCGGCTCGTGCGCCCATCGTTGGCGTACTCCTGCACGGTGCTCAGGTGCCCCTCCTCATCAAAGTGCTTGAAGGTGCCCACGGGCTTATCGTCCTTGAACTGGCCGATATAGCGTGTTCTCCCATTGGGCCAGGACCTGGTCCAAACTCCCTGCTTGAGCCCCTTCGCATCGGTCACGTTGGATCCTGCGCTCGTAGGCGGTTGCGCCACGGACGAGAGCCAAATGGAACAAGCCAGGCCAAGGAGGATCGGGCGGAAGCACATGTGGGCGGTAAAGGTAGGGGTGGTGTTCAAGGCGCGTGCCGGATCGCGGCTTTCCTGTCCCATCGTCGCTGAAGGGATCCGGCTACCGTCCGGAGCGGGAGCCCGAACGACCAGGATCGCACAACGGCTACCTTTGCCGCCCATAACAGCACCCATGAAATTCTTCATCGACACGGCCAGTCTCGCGCAGATCAAAGAAGCCCAGGCCCTGGGCGTGCTTGACGGGGTCACCACCAACCCCAGCCTCATGGCCAAGGAAGGGATCAGCGGCACCGATGCGGTGATGAAGCATTATGTGGACATCTGCAATGCGGTGGAGGGCGACGTGAGCGCCGAGGTGATCGCCACGGATTATGCGGGAATGGTGCGCGAGGGCGAGGACCTTGCGGCGCTTCACCCCCGTATCGTGGTGAAGCTACCGATGACCAAGGACGGGGTGAAGGCGATCAAGTACTTCACCGGGAAGGGCATAAAGACCAACTGCACCCTGGTGTTCAGCGCGGGTCAAGCCCTGCTTGCGGCCAAAGCTGGAGCCACGTATGTATCACCTTTCGTTGGGCGGCTGGACGATGTGAGCACCGATGGGGTCGCGTTGATCGACCAGATCCGCGCCATCTACGACAACTACGGCTACGGCACCCGGATCCTGGCGGCCAGTATCCGGCACCCGATGCACATCATCCAGTGTGCCGAGGTGGGTGCCGATGTGGCCACCTGCCCGCTCAGCGCGATCAATGCCCTGTTCGATCACCCCCTGACCACCATCGGTCTGGAGAAGTTCCTGGCGGATCACAAGAAGGCCGCCGCCCAGGGCAGCAAGGTCTGAGGGGGCATGTTGCTGACCATTCACCCGAAGGATCCGGAACCGCGGAAGATCAGGACCGTTGTTTCGGTGCTCCAGGAAGGTGGCGTGGTGATCTGCCCAACGGACACGGTCTATGCCTATGTGTGCAGCTGCCAAAGCGCACGTGCCATAGAGGAGGTGGCCCGCCTCAAGGGGATCAAACCACATAAGGCGGAGCTCTCACTCATCTGCCAGGATCTGAGCCAGTTGAGCATGTATGCCAAAGCGGTGGACACGGCGGCGTTCCGGATCATGAAAAAAGCGCTACCCGGGCCGTACACGTTCATCGTTCCGGCCAGTAACGAGATCCCCCGCCTCTTCAAGAACAACCGCCGTACCGTTGGGATCCGTGTACCGAACCACCCGATCCCCCAGGCGCTTGTGCGGGAACTTGGGCATGCTTTGGCCGTGGCCAGCGTACACGATCCAGACCGGGTCCTCGAGCACACCACGGATCCCGAACTGATCCATGATCACATTGGGCATCAGGTGGATATCGTGATCGATGGCGGGGTCGGGGGCATGGAGGGGTCCACGGTGATCGACCTATCCGATGGCGAACCGGTGGTGCGCCGCGAAGGGGTCGGCCCGACCGGGGACCTGCTTTAACCTAAGGTCGGTTCACGCTGGCCCGAAGTTCCTGCCACACTGTCGGTAGTCTTTCCACCAAATCGCTTGGTCGCATAGCATCCATACCGAGCGCATTTGCCGTCAGATCACCAGCACGACCGTGCATATATGTTGATATAATACTGGCTTCCAACGATAAATACCCGCTCGCATAAACTCCAGCAATAACTCCGGTCAGGACATCCCCAGAACCACCCTTGGCCATTCCCGGATTGCCCGTTGGCAGGTAATGGAGACCACCATCAGCATCGCATACGGCAGTATAAGCGCCTTTAAGGACAACCACACAACCGCGCTCCTGCGCGAAGTTGCGCGTGCGTTCCAATCGTTCATACCCTGATCCCGAAGGACTTCCGAGCAACCGATCCATTTCCTTTGGATGGGGGGTCAGGATCGTCCGCTGGTTCAGGTGGCCAAGCAGTTCAGGAGTATCGGCCAGTAGCCCAAGACCATCGGCATCGATCACCAGCGGACCGGCCCACCGTTCGAACAAGGTGTGTAGTAGTTTCACTCCTTGGGGCGAGCGACCCATGCCAGGCCCGATGGCCACACACGTATAAGGTTCAAGGTCAGGCAGTTGTTCGATATGGTCTTCAGAGGGATCCAACGAGCTCATGGCGTCGGGAACGACCGCTGCGATGCCCGTTATCGTCGGACGGGTACCATGTACCGTGAGCAAGCCGACTCCACTGCACGCACAGCCGCGTGCTGCCAGGATGGCGGCACCATAGCAGCCAGGCCCACCGGCGATGAGCAAGGCATGTCCGAAGCTCCCCTTATGGCTGAAACGCGGCCTTTGTTTTAGTAACCTACTGATATCCAGCGGTTCTATCCAGTTCCCCAAACGGGGTGTGTTTGCAAGGGCCGAAGGATCGAGGTCGATGGGGAGCACGACTAAAGTGCCTGATGGTTCGCCGGTTTCCGGAAGTAGTGAACCGAGTTTGGGTGTTCCAATGGTCAGTGTGATGCGTGCTCGAAGCGCCGGTCCTTGGTTCAAGGCGCCCCCGGGTTCGGTGGATCCCGACGGAAGATCAATGGCGACCACGAATGGCCGAGCGACGTTGATCCGATCCACCAGGACCGCTAAGCCACCGGTTAACGGGGCGCTGCATCCACACCCTATAATTGAATCTATTACGATATCATTATCAATAACTAATGAATCAAGATCTGAAGTAATGAAATGATCGATGCACAGGGTTGTGGCCTGTGCCCGCTCCAAAGCCCAACGGTGACCTGGACTCGGCTCTTGGCGATGCTGCACCACGGAAACCCGGACGGTGCGGCCGTTCTCGTGCAGGTGGCGTGCGATCACCAACCCATCGCCACCATTGTTCCCCTGACCGGCGATGACGTGATAGGCCGGTTCCTCGCCGAAGTATCCTTCGGCTTCCAGTCGCATGATCCGGTAGGCACAAGACCGTCCGGCCTGCTCCATCAGGTCAACCTCAGAGGCCCCTTGCCGGATCGTGGCGTGTTCAACGGCGCGGAGCTGCGCGTGAGAAAGGATCGGAAGCATGGTGACCGGAATGCACTTGTGCGTCGAAAATACAGCGATAAGGAAAAGGCCACTTCCCCCGCCACCGCCGAAGGCGCGGCATCAACACGATCCGGTAAAGAAGTACACCACCGAGATGGCTGCCATACGCGGCATGCTCACTACCTTCGTGGCCTCTCCCGCACCCATCAATAGAACCCAAACCACTCTTAAACATGAACATAGCGATACGATTCGCCCTGGTAGCGGCCATCGCACCGGGAATGGTCCTGGCGCAGGAGCCCGGCCCGAATCTGGTGAGCAACGGAGGTTTTGAAACACGCTCTCCCGAGGTGAAGACCTGGGATCAACTGAGCCGGGCATCGGGCTGGAGCAATGCCAACGGAGGTTCCGTGGATGTGTTCAGCAAGCTGGGTACTGCGAAGAACGTAGGGATCCCGGACAACGAACTGGGCAGTAGCACAGCGCAGGAAGGTGAGAACTACGCTGGCTTCGTTGCGTGGAAGGACGACATGCGTCCGAACTTCAAGCGGATCGGGAATGGCCGTGATGAGAAGCCCTTCAAACCCGCTTGGAATCAGTACAGTGAGTACCTCCAAGCGGCCATCGGTTCACCGTTGACCCCTGGGCAGAAATACAATATCTCCTTCTGGGTGAAACTGGCCGATAAGAGCGACCGGGCCGTGAACGGGATCGGCGCATACTGTTCCCCGGTTGAACTCAAGTACAACCATCGCCACCACTTGGCCGAGTTGGCTGATGTGAAGAGCGAGGCGGTGCTCGACAACAAGAAGGACTGGGTCGAGGTGAAAGGCACCTTCGTGGCGGACGGCGATGAGAAATTCATCGTGATCGGCGCTTTCGGGCCCAACATGGAGAAGAAGAGCGTGATCGAGGGCGCTGATAACCAACGTGCCTACTACTACATCGATGGCATCAGCCTGCGCCTGAAGCCGGAGGACGACCGCGACAAGGATGGCGTACCGGACAAGGAGGACAACTGCCCCGATGAGGCTGGTCTGAAGACCCTGGGAGGCTGCCCGGATCGCGATGGCGATGGTGTGGCCGATAAAATGGACGCCTGCCCCGACCTGGCCGGTCCGGTGGATAAGCAAGGCTGCCCCGATAGCGATGGTGATGGTATCCCCGACAACCTGGACAAGTGCCCGAAGGTGGCCGGTGTGCCTGAAATGAAAGGTTGCCCTGCCATCAAGGAGGAGACCAAGAAGCTCTTCGAGAAAGCGCTGACGGGGATCCAGTTCGAGACCGGCAGTGCGGTCATCAAGAAGTCCAGCTTCGGCATCCTGGATCAGGTGGTGGCTGTGATGAGTGAGAACCCCGCCTACAACCTGGAGATCCATGGCCACACGGACAGCCAGGGTGACGATGCGAAGAACATGAAGCTGAGCGACGACCGAGCGGCTTCGGTGAAGAAATACCTGACCGACAAGGGTGTTACCGCGACCCGACTGCGCTCGGAAGGGCATGGGGAGACGATCCCAGTGGCCGACAACAAGACCAGCAAGGGCCGTGCGCAGAACCGCCGTGTGGAGTTCAAGGTGATGTTCTGGGAGTGATCTTCTGAAACTTGATCCGATAAGGGGCCGCCTCAAAAGGGCGGCCTCTTCCTTTTTCCCTGCCGATCGTGATCGGATCAACCTGTCCGGGCAGCCGTATCCAAGGGTCTTATACCAGCTACGCATTCAATATCGGCCGATCCACTTACCCTATTTCCGGATGACTTCTTCGCAGAACAGGCTCTGTAGGCCCCGCGACGCAACCTGTTCCGCGTATCGTCCTCCGAAAAGATCACAGCGTATCTCTTGGCCGACCTTGAATGCGTAAATGGTATGAATAGCCCAACCTTACGGAGGACCGGATAACCTTTGTACACTTCCACTCCGGGAAGCCTCCCTGTGAGAAAAGCCCCCCATTTGGTCCGGAATACGGGTTTTCCTCCTACCCTACCTCGATCGGATCTCATTCGGTATCCATGGGTTGCAACGTGCCCCCCAACGCGACCAGGTACATGCTCGAAAAGGGTGTGCTTGTTATACCCTTTCGCCATACAGAGGCACCTGAAGATGCGCCGCTATTTTTCCGTGTGACGATACGGCAAGGTGGCTGCGTAGCGGTGCCTACGGAGCGACCTTGCCGGAGAAGTCGCACAAACAAAGAGTAAGCAGGTCGGGTGGATATGTATGGTGAAAGGGTATTAAGCCATTTCAACACTCAGCTCCCACTGATCCGCTAATGTGAATTGGTATGGATGGTATTAGCAACGGGCGCGGCCTTGAACGCTCCCGGATCGAAGCGGCAACACAGCGCTTGGCCAGTTCCGACAGTGCATTCGTGCGCCACCTTGAATGGTCTCTGGCGAACCGCTCTTAGGAAGGGCACCAAAAGAGAAAGGCCGCCCGAAGGCGGCCTTTCCAATGCGAAGGCTTCTGCTTACTGGAAGTAGAAGTTCACGCCGATGCGTGCACCGCTAACGCCAGTGTCGATGCTGAAGTCGCTGTGCTTGGTACCAGCCTCCACGGTCACGCTCTGCACGGAACCGGTGTTAGGCGTACTGGTCGAAGGCACCCAGTATTCGGTGGTGACCTCGGTGTGGCCGGTGTTGTTCATCGACAGGCCCCAGGTGTACTCGCCGCTGAGGGAGATCTTGGGAGCTGCGAACCACTCCACGCCGATGAAACCGTTCAAGCCGAAGCCCATGGCGCTACCAGCCTTCTCCTCGGTCGGACGGGAGTTCTGGTTGTCGTTGCTGAGGGCGTTGCCGTACTCATAGGTCGTTTTGCCGCTACCGATGCCGAAGTTCAGTTCGCCACCGTACACACCCACAACGCGGGTGCTGCCGAAACGCTTCTCGATGCCAGCACCGAGTTGCACGGCCATGTAACCTTCCTTGGTCACATCCTCCACTTGAGGCATGGGGTTCGGGTAAGCGGGAGCGGGGTTCGGAGCAGGTACCACGTTCACCAATTCGGTGTCCTTGTGGCTACCGAAGCCGATGCGCACACGACCGCGATAGGCGGTGTTGGCATCGATGAGCTTCTTGCCACCGATCACCACACCTTCGCTTCCGTTGCCCACACCTACGCTGGAAAAGAAATTGTTCAGTGCTACACCACCGTTGGTGTTGCTGCTGGCACCGGTGCCATTGAACAGGTTGCCGGCGTAGTTCAACAGCGGGGTGGCATCGAAGGTCAGGCCCCAGTCACCGCTCTGGCTCAGCCAGTTCTCACCGCGGTTGCTGGTGATCTCCCCCGTTTGTGCGGAGGCGCTCATAGCAGCTACCATGGCTGCCGAGAACAGTACATGCTTCTTCATTGTTCGTTGTTTAGGTACTTGTTTGGTTCGAGGTTATTCGAGTTGGCAGGACGAAGATCTTGCTGATCGGCGGTGCAAGGTTATGAACTTTTCGGCGTCTTTGCACAGCCTTTTGTTCATCTCGCCCCACCGTGGGGTCCACTTGCCAACTTTCGTGCCATTGTTTTCGGCGGTGCAAATATGGGAGATCTTTTGAGATCCTGCCAAATCAGGCCTTATCCTGGAGCATGGGGACGAAACGGAATGCACCAAGGTCCTCGGTGGACACATCCATCTCCGAAGAGCGGGTGATCCGCAGCATGCGCTGTTCATCCCCTTCGCCCACTGGGATGACCAAGCGCCCTCCCAGCTTCAATTGCGAGGTAAGTCCCTGAGGCACAAAGGGTGCTCCACAGGTCACCAGGATCCTATCGAAAGGTGCTTCCCTTGGGAGGCCAGCGTACCCATCGCCATGGTACAAATTGGCCTTCACCCCCGACCGGGCCAGGCGTTCCTTGGTCTGTAGGTAAAGGGGTCGTTGCCGTTCAATACTGAAGATCTTACACCCCAGCTTGGCAAGCACGGCGGTCTGATAGCCGCTACCGGTACCGATCTCCAGCACCTTCATACCCGGTCGCACGGCGAGGATCGCACTTTGGAAAGCGACGGTGTACGGCTGACTGATGGTCTGTCCGCATCCGATGGGAAAGGCGATGTCCTGATAGGCCATCTCCAGGAATGCGGTATCGTCGATGAACAGGTGCCGGGGTACCTGGCCGATCGCGGCGAGCACTTCCCTATCCTCTATTCCCTTGGCGATCAGTGTGTCCACCAACCGTTTGCGCATCCCTTGGTGCCGGTAATCGTCCTTGTGCATCGCGAACGGGGCGAAGGTAATCGGGCGGGTAACAGGCCACTCGGCCATGTTACATTCGCGGCCTTGTTGAAAAGGTCTGGTCCCGGTTGGCCAAGGCCGAGCACACATGTCCGCACCGATCCGTATAGCCGTGTTGGGAGGAGGCCACTTAGGCCGGATCCACATCCAACAGTTGACCCAGCTACCCGAATGGCAGGTGGTGGGTTTCCATGATCCCCATCCGGAGAAATGTGCAGCCTTGGAGAAGGAGTTCGGCGTACCCGCGTATGCAAACGTGGGAACCTTGCTGGATAAGGTGGAGGTCTTGGACATTGTGACACCCACCGTGACCCATGCCTCCTTGGCGACCCAAGCCTTGGATCGTGGCCTGCATCTATTCATTGAGAAGCCGGTGACCGAAACGGTGGCCGAGGCCGATTCCCTGCTCGCCTTGGCGGAGCGGACGGGGAGAATGGTGCAGGTGGGTCATGTGGAGCGGTTCAACCCGGCATTCCAGGCCGCCCTACCCTACCTGGCCGATCCGATGTTCATCGAGGCGCATCGGTTGGCCCAGTTCAATCCAAGGGGCACCGATGTGAGCGTCGTACTGGACCTGATGATCCACGACATCGACCTGGTGTTGCACGTGGTGAAGAGCCCGGTGGTCTCCATTCATGCCAGTGGTGTACCGGTGGTGAGCACCACCCCGGACATCACCAATGCCCGCATCGCTTTCGCCAATGGCTGCGTGGCGAACCTCACGGCCAGCCGGATCAGCATGAAGAACATGCGCAAGAGCCGGTTCTTCCAACACGACGCGTACATCGCGGTGGACCTGCTGGATAAGAGCGCGGAAGTGGTGCGTATGCGCACGGTGACCGGCGAACCCGACCCGTTCGCAGTGACGATCGACCTGGGCGAGGGCAAGGGGATCCGTGAGATCAGCTTCGAGAAGCCGGAGGTGAGTCCGGTGAACGCGATCCGCGAGGAATTGCGGGCATTCGCTGCGAGCATCCGCTCCGGCACCCCTCCTGCTGTTCCGCTGAAGGATGGGGCCGAAGCCTTGCGCGTGGCCCATGCCATTCTGGAACAGATCGCGAAGAACACACCGGTGTAGATACTGATCGAAGTGTACGTGCGTTGTTCCATGCATAGCATGACCCGTATCCTCGGTCCGCTCGCGATCCTGATGTCCGTGACCAGCTGCCGCAAGACGGAGACCGTACCCACCTACATCGTGGTGCCACGGATCGAGGTGCAGGCGACCGACGCGCAAGGTGGCAACACCAGCAAGATCACCGAGGCATGGATCACCTTGGATGACCGCAGTGTGGGTGTTTGGGAACTGCCGGCCCGTGTGCCCGTGATAGGTGATGGGACCCATACGATCGGGATCGATGCGGGGATAAGGCGCAACGGGGCCTTCGATGACCGCCGTAGGTACCCCTTCTACACCACCTGGCAGAGCATGGTTGAATTGAGCCCTGCCGGTTCCATCGAGCTGGCACCGACGGTCGGGTACCAACCGGCCACCTTCTTCCTGGAGCGATTCAACGATGCAGGCAGCCAGCTGATCCGCGCAGCAACGAGCGATACCACGCTGATCCTCCATTCGGCCTCCACCGCGCCGGAGTTGTTATTGGACGGCAGCCAGTGCGGGGGCTTCGTTCTGGAACCGGCGCACAGTTCGGTGCTCCTGCGCACCGAGCAGGATCTTCCTGGCGTGAGCGGTCCCACTTATCTGGAGCTTGATTACAGCACCGATGTGCAACTGACCATCGGGATCGAATACGTGCAGGATGGATCCTCGTGGATGGATCCCTGGGTGGTGGTGGTGGCGAACGCCTCCGAGGGCAACGTGGCATGGAACAAGATCTATGTGGACCTCACGGACTTCTTCAACCGACAGGGGATCAGCGGGCGCGACATCTACATCGCGGCCCAGCTACCTGCTGGCCGTAGCCGTGCTTCGGCCGTATTCGATAACTTGAAGATCATACGTCCGGCCTCATGATGAACAGGCGCCTGCTGGTGGGTTGGTACGTGCTGGCCGATCTGGTGAGCAGCGGTGCGGCGTGGACCCTGTTCTACCTGTACCGGAAAATGGTGCAGGAGCCGGTCAAGTTCGGGCATGAGGTGGCCGTGGCCTTCGACGCGAATTATTACAAGGGCCTGGTGCTGATCCCGCTGTTCTGGTTCGGGTTGTATACGATGATGGGCGGTTACCGGGAGATCCACCGGCGTTACCGGACCATGGAACTGGGACAGACGTTGCTGATCAGCTTCATCGGTGTGGTGATCATCTTCTTCGTTCTGCTCCTGGACGATCAGGTAGCAAGCCACCACTACTACTACCGCTCCTTCCTGGTCCTGTTCGGCCTGCAATTCTGCCTCAACTTCCTGCTCCGATTCATGCTCACCAGCCGCACGGTGAAACGCGTACACGACCGGCGTATCGGGTTCAACACGATCCTGGTGGGCGGAAATGAGCGGGCCCTGGCCATCCATGCCGAGATCGAGGGCATGACCAAGTCTCCGGGGAACCGGTTCGTGGGCTTCGTGAATGTGAACGGTGGGGACCAATTGCTCACCTCCGTAGGCCTGCCCCGCCTGGGCAAGTGGAACGAACTGCGGCAGGTGATCGGCCAACATGCGGTGGAAGAGGCCATCGTCGCGGTGGACTCGGGCGAGCATGCGCACATCAGCCGGATCATGAACGAACTGGAGGGTACCGGGGTGCGGATCAAGATCATCCCGGACATGTACGATATCCTTTCTGGTTCGGTGAAGATGACGAGCATCTTCGGCGCCCCGTTGATCGAGGTGAACCCGTCGATCATGCCGGCCTGGCAGTTCAGTCTGAAACGTTCGATGGACATTGTGGCGAGTGCCGTGGCACTGGTGTTGTTGACACCGGTATTCCTCGTGCTGGCCGCAGGGGTCAAGTTGAGTTCCCCCGGCCCGATCCTGTTCTGGCAGGAACGGGTGGGCAAATACGGTCGTCCCTTTCGGATCGTGAAATTCCGGAGCATGTGCGCCGATGCGGAGCGGCACGGCCCCAAGCTCAGCAGCGCCACCGATCCCCGCATCACCTCCTTCGGCCGCTGGATGCGGAAGACGAGGATGGATGAGCTGCCCCAGTTCTGGAACGTGCTGAAGGGCGAGATGAGCCTGGTGGGCCCTCGACCGGAGCGCCAGCATTTCATCGATGCGATCATGGAGATGGCGCCACACTACCGCCACCTGCACAAGGTGCGCCCGGGGATCACCAGTTGGGGCCAGGTGAAATTCGGGTATGCCGAGAACGTGGAGCAGATGGTACGTCGGCTGAAATTCGATGTGCTGTACATCGAGAACATGAGCATCGCCATGGACCTGAAGATCATGGCGTACACGGTGCTCATCATCCTGCGCGGCGACGGCAAGTAGGAAGGGATCACGATCCGCCCCTACATTGCCGCCGCAAATTGCGACCCATGAATATTTCCGTGATCGGAGCCGGCCAGATGGGCAACGGCATCGCACATGTCTTCGCCCAGGGCGGACATACCGTCACCATGATCGACATCGCCCAGGCCAGCCTGGACAAGGGCCTGGCCACGATCGGCAGGAACCTGGACCGGCAGGTGGCGAAAGGCACGCTTACAGCCGCAGAGAAGGACAGCACATTGGGCCGGATCACTACGACCGTGGACCTTGTGGCGGGCGTGAAGGCGGCCGAGCTGGTGGTGGAGGCGGCCACGGAGAACGTGGACCTGAAGCTACGGATCTTCAAGGACCTTGACGCGCATGCGCCCATGGGTTGCATCCTGGCCACGAACACGAGCAGCATCAGCATCACGCGGATCGCTGCGGTGACCAAGCGCCCCCAGGAGGTGATCGGCATGCACTTCATGAACCCGGTGCCGGTGATGAAACTGGTGGAGGTGATCCGTGGCTATGACACCAGCGATGCGGTGACGCGGACCGTGGTGGAACTGAGCACGGCGCTCGGCAAGGTGCCCGTTACCGTGAACGACCACGCTGGGTTCATCGCGAACCGGATCCTGATGCCGATGATCAACGAGAGCATCGAAGCGCTGTTCCAGGGCGTGGGCGGCGTGGCCGAGATCGATGCGATCATGAAGCTGGGCCTGGCACACCCGATGGGCCCATTGCAACTCGCCGACTTCATCGGGCTGGACACCTGCCTGGCCATTCTGCGGGTGCTGCACGAAGGTTTCGGCAACCCGAAGTATGCGCCCTGCCCCTTGCTGGTGCAAATGGTCACCGCCGGTAAACTGGGTGCGAAGAGCGGCGAGGGATTCTACGTATACACCACGGGCAGCAAGGACCTGGTGGTGGCGCCCGCGTTCCGGAAGTGACCATTCGAGCCGCGACCGCGGAAGACATCCCGACGATCCGCACCATCGCCCTGCGAACGTGGCCCGTGGCCTATGGCGCGATCCCAACTCCAGCCCAACCGGGCTCCATGCTGGACCTGAAGTACAGTACGGATGCGCTGGCGGATCGGTTCCAAGCTGCTGGACATTGCTTCGCGATCCGGGAAGCGGATGGGGAAGCACGTGGGTTCGCCGGATATGAGGATCACCATGCCACAACACGAAGCACCAGGCTCCACAAGTTGTACGTGACCCCAACGGCATGATACCATTTCGCAGTAAGGGGTAGTCCAATGATGCGCTGCAATTCTTTCGCAGTGCAATACGACGGGATCATTGCGTAGCGGGTACGACGGAACGATCCCGGCAGTGAAGCAATGCGGAATAAGGGCAGGTAGATCGGGCTATACCTTACTGCGAGATGGTATAAGGTACCGGAGCAGGATCGGCGCTGCTTTCCCACGTGGTCCAAGCCGCGCGTGCGGATGGTGATGTGGCGGTACGGCTCATTGTGGATCGGCACAACAAGGCCCGCGGTCCTTATGAACGGAACGGATCCGTGGAGGCACAGGACGAGGTGATCGACATCGGGCACGGTATGGGATGAACGACCATGTGATGGAATTGACGATCGGTCTAACCACTACCTTGTGGACCATGCCGGAGTGGGTTGGCACATTGTTCTCGGTGGCCATGGGCATCGGGCTGGCAGCCGCTTGCGGGTTGCGCGTGTTCCTCCCCTTGTTCATCGCCAGTGTGCTGGCCCATTTCGGGGTGGGCGGGATCGGGTTGAGCGAGGACTTTGGTTGGATGGCGGAATGGCCGGTGATGGTCGCCTTGGGTGTGGCCACGGCGATCGAGCTACTGGCCTACTACATCCCCGTGATCGACCATGCCCTTGACGCGGTTGCCGTTCCACTTTCCACGGTGGCCGGGACGGTTGCCGCGATGAGCACCTTCCTCGATCTCCCCCCCTTGCTCTCGTGGGGACTGGCCCTGATCGCTGGCGGAGGGCTTGCGGGGTTGGTGAGCACGGGAACAGCGGCAACGCGGGTAGCGAGCACCGTGAAGACCGCAGGACTCGGCAATCCGGTGCTCGCAACGGTGGAGACCGTTGGTGCGCTCCTGCTCAGCATGCTGGCCTGGTTCGCCCCGTTGATCGCCTTGGTCGTGGTCGTGGTCCTACTGGTGCCGGTGGTACGCCTGGTGGTGCGCTACCGCCGCAGGCGAACAAGCTGAGAGCGGACCGCGATCAATTGGGCGCCTGGTCAGGGGCCACGCCGTACTTGCGATATAAACGGGCCTTCCGGCGTTCCAACTTGGCCTGTGCCTTGGCGGTGCGGGCGCTGCGATCGGCCACGGCCAGCTCACCCCGTTCAATGCGCTGCACGATGAGCTCGATGGTGGCATCGGCGCCTTCCGGTTCATATTGCGACCGGAGGTCCTGGTCGAAGATCCGAGCCAGGCCCTGCCACATGAAGGCCACGAACGCGCCGCGCAGTTGCTTGACCAACTCGAAGGAGGTCCGGCCCGTTTCCCGATCGATCAGCTTCACCAACACCTTGCCCTGGCTCACGGTGAGGTCCTTCACCTCGGCCTCGAACTCAGCGCGCAGTTCGGCTTCGGCCACTTTCACGTAAAGTTCCTGATCATCCTTTGCCGCGATGGTCTTCAGCTCGGCGTCGTACTCGGCAAGGAGCTGTGCGGTGATCCGGGCATACGGATACACCTTGAGCACATTACGCATGAGCTTATCGTATCGCTCCGCCTCACGCCGATCACGCGGCTTCCACCGCCCTTGCACCTCAGCCTCACCCAGGTATATCAAGGGGATGGTATCGCCGGATTCCACCACGGCATGGACCACATAGGCCTGGGCACCCACGTGTGCCAAGGGAGCCACCCAACAGGTGATGAAGCCCAACGCTATGAGGACCTTCTTGTACATGGTCCAGGCCATTCCGTCCGGTGAAGCTACGGTACAAAAGGCGGGCCGTAGTACGCTTGAACGGGATCAGCGGCGCTTTAGTTTCCAAGCACTTAGCCCTGGAGCGGGTTTCGGCACTTGGGAAGCGCGACCATCGCCCCACAATGCCGCCGCCACCAGCGCACCGGCCACCATTTCCTCGGGATCATCGCCATCCAGGGCCGTGGGACTGAAATGGTCGCGCACGAAGTGGGTGTCGTATTTGCCACTGCGGAAAGCCTCATGCCCCATGGTGAAGCGGCCGAAACCCAAGGTGGTCTCCACACCCGAAATGGCATAGTCGTCGATGGCACGTTCCATACGGCCGATGGCCTCCTCGCGCGTGGCGCCGTGTGTGATCAACTTGGCGATCATGGGGTCGTAGAAGATGGGTATGGCCATGCCTTCCTCGAAACCATCGTCCACACGCACACCAGGCCCTTGGGGTGGTCGGTATGTGGTAAGGGTTCCGATGTCGGGCAGGAAATTATTCGCCGGGTCCTCGGCGTACACGCGCACCTCGATGGCGTGCCCATTGATCTTCAGCTCCTCCTGCTTGAAGGGTAGCTTCTCCCCTTCGGCCACGCGGATCTGCAGTTTCACCAGATCCAGGCCGGTGATCATTTCGGTGACGGGATGTTCCACCTGTAGACGGGTGTTCATCTCCATGAAATAGAAGTCGTTCCTCTCATCGAGGAGGAACTCCACGGTCCCAGCGCCGGTATAATCCACGCTCTTCGCGACGGCCACAGCGGCATCGCCCATGCGCTTGCGCAATTCGGGGCTGAGCACCGCGCTGGGGGCCTCCTCCACCACTTTCTGGTGGCGGCGTTGCACACTGCACTCCCGCTCGAAGAGGTAACAGGTATTACCGTGCGCATCGGCCATGATCTGCACTTCGATATGTCGCGGTCCGGCCACGTATTTCTCGATGAACACGCTGCCATCCCCGAATGCGTTCCGTGCCTCACTGATGGCTCGTTCGAGGCCTTCTTTCAGGTCGGCTTCCTGCTCCACGATGCGCATGCCTTTCCCACCGCCACCGGCCGCTGCTTTGATGAGGATGGGGAAACTGATGGAGCGGGCCACCTTCATGGCCTCCTCCATGCCGCTCACCGCACCCTCGGTGCCGGGAACGAGGGGCACACCATGGCCCTTCACCGCTTCCTTCGCAGCCAATTTATCGCCCATCACCTTCATGGCATGAGGCGAAGGACCGACGAAGATGATCCCCGCCTTTTCCAGCGCCCGACAGAAGTCCCCGTTCTCGCTGAGGAAACCATAACCCGGATGTACGGCATCCACCTTCAGGTCCTTGCACACCTGCACAAGCTTGTCAATGACCAGGTAGCTCTCCTTGCTCGCAGCCGGGCCGATGTGGACCGCCTCGTCGGCAAAGCGTACGAAGGGTGCGTGGCGATCGGCATCGGAGTACACGGCCACGGTGCTGATGCCCATTTCACGGGCGGAGCGCATCACGCGGAGGGCGATCTCGCCACGGTTGGCGACGAGCAATTTCTGGATCTTCTTGTTGGCCATGGTCTTCACTGGCGGTAAATATCCTACCGATCGCCCACACTTTCAATACGAACGATACGGAGTCGATCCTCGATGGTATACAAAATGCGGCAGGAAGCTATCCGAACACGGTAGCACGTACTGGACCCAACGAACTTCTTGCAACCAACTGGCCCGGGGTCAGCACCCAGTGCCTTGATCACACGGAATATTCGTGTATGGAATGGTCCGGAGACCTTCTCAAGCTCCCGGTCCGCGCTGCGGATAACCTCAATGCCGTAGCGAACTTCGTAATGGACTTCCTTAACCGACGTTCCGGATCGGACAACGCTATGATCAACTCATGCTTGCGGCTTTCACTGAGCAGGCCATCGAGAAGATCCTCCAACCCTTCCCTGCCACGTTCGATCCAGTCGATGTCGGTCCGGACATTTCGCATACGGCTCATTTCATTGCGTAGAACGGTCACTCCTTCCATGGTCCGGGATCGTAAGCAAGTGTACGGGCATAAGGGCAGATCGGCCCGAACTTTGCCAATCAAGGTCATGCGTACGTTCCAGAGCATCCTGTTCCTACTCGCCTTATTGCAGGCCCACGGCCAAGGGCGCACCACCACTACGGTCACCGATAGCGGCAAAGTGGTTCTCCACTATTTCACCACGGGTGAAGTGAGCACCAAGGAATGGATGGACAAGGACGATCGCTGGGGGCGTAGTTGGGCCTTCGGCAGGGATAGCCGCATCCTGATCGATCAACAGACGCGCAAGGTGGGTGGCCACGCGAGCGTGTCCTTCCGCTACCATCCGAACGGCGGGGTGAGCCGGGTGGAGGTGAGCGATGCGCCGGATGGCGGGATCCAGTGGTACCGAAGCACGAGGACCTTTGACGAGAAAGGGGACCAGACCAGCTTTGAGGAGCAGGGTTGGGACGATCGGCCCATGCACGCACCCCACCTGTTGCCACCGACGACGAAGGCACCACCTGACCCGAAAGCGCCCCAGCCACAGGCACCGCACAAGGTGACCACGGTGAAGTGCCAACGCCTGTTCGTGAACGAAGTGTTCGTGGTGAATGGATCCGGCCGGCCCGTTGAGATCACGATCGAGCCCAAGGACCCGTCACCTGCTTTGCAGGGAAGCACGTTCGTGCTCGCCCCGGGTGCCTCCCAACAAGTGGGCACGTACAGTATGGGTGAGGTCTTCGTATCGCCAGTGACCCGGATGAAAGTGATCGGGAAAGTGACCAACAGGCGAGGGAAGCAGCGGGAGGTTGGGGTGCTGATGATGGAGGAGCGCCAGGTGGACCCCCAACGCAAGGCCTGGTTCTATCACGTACTGCCCCATGGTGGCCGGGTCGGTTTCGGGCTGTAATATCATGTACTGATCCGGTGATGAGGATCCGGATCCCGGCCTTTCCACACTGATCATGGCGAATGGTGCGAAAGTGAGCGGGTGCGCGGGTTGCAGCGCTCACACCCCCTCACCCGTGATTGCCCGTTGCTTCTCCATCGGATCAGTAGAAACTCAAAGCCGACCAAAGTTGCACCGCGACGTTTGTGGAGGATGAACCGCGTATCGGGTTGCGTAGCGGGGTCTATGGTACCCGATACGCGAAGAAGGCATCCGGATAGCGGGCGATCAGGTCGGGCGGTATGGAGTGTCTGAATGGTATGAAAGGTCCGTTGGGGCGCGATGGTCGTACGCGGTCACGCCATGGGCCTTGGAGATCATGTCCACGGGCAACATGAGGCTCATCGTTACCTTCGCAAGGAGCAAGTGGCATCGATCCATGCACCTTGCGAGGCACCATACGGCCGGCCCCACTCGCCACATGTCCTCCTCTACTGAATGAGTCACCTCCCCCACCTGATCGCCGACCTTGGCTTGATCCTGTCCGTGGCAGCGGTGACCACCTTGGTGTTCAAGCGGATCAAACAGCCGTTGGTACTGGGCTATATCCTGGCCGGTGTCTTCGTGGGACCGCATGTGGACATGGTGCCCACGGTCCTGGACGAGAACAGCATACGCACCTGGTCGGATATCGGGGTCATCTTCCTGCTGTTCAGCCTGGGGCTTGAGTTCAGTTTCAAGAAGGTGGCCAAGGTGGGTGGTACGGCGAGCGTGACGGCCCTCACCACGGTAACCTTCATGCTGGTGGCCGGTTTCGGAGCGGGACAGTTATTGGGCTGGACCTTCATGGACAGCCTCTTCCTCGGTGGCATCCTCTCGATCTCCTCCACCACCATCATCATCCGGGCGTTGGACGAGCTGGGGTTGAAGACACGCGGATTCGCGAGCATCGTGGTGGGTGTGTTGGTGATCGAGGACCTGGTGGCGATCCTGCTGATGGTGATGTTGAGCACGGTGGCGGTGAGCCGCGAATTCGCTGGAGGCGCCATGCTTTTCGAGATGGGCAAACTGGCGGCCTTTCTGCTGGTGACCTTCGTAGTGGGCATCTACTTGATCCCCACCGCGCTCAACCGCACCCGGCGGTTGATGAATGAGGAAACGTTGTTGGTGGTCGCTGTCGCGTTATGCCTGACCATGGTCTTCCTCGCGTCCAAGGCGGGGTTCAGTGCGGCCTTGGGTGCGTTCCTCATGGGGTCCATGCTCGCCGAGACGGTGCTGGCCGAACGGATCGAGCACCAAGTGAAGCCGGTGAAGGACCTCTTCGGCGCGATCTTCTTCGTATCGGTGGGCATGATGATCGACCCCTTGGTGCTGGTTGATCACTGGTTGCCGGTACTGTTGCTCTCGGTGGTGGTGGTGGTGGGCCAGCCGATCAGCAGCATGGTCGGCGCGCTGATCTCCGGCCAGCCCTTGAAACGTGCGGTGCAGGCGGGGATGTGCCTTTCGCAGATCGGGGAATTCTCCTTCATCATCGCCACGCTGGGGATCACCCTTGGGGTCACCGGTTCCTTCCTCTACCCCATCGCTGTGGCCGTTTCGGTGATCACCACATTCAGCACCCCGTATATGATCAAGGCATCGGAGCATGTTTCCACTTGGCTGGCTGGTGCATTACCCGCGAAGTGGTCGCATGCCATGGACCTGTACAGCCAACAGACCTCCCAGGTGAAGGTGACGAGCGACTGGCGGATCCTGCTGCGGGCCTATGCGTTGAATGTTTCGGTCTTCTTCCTTCTCTGCGTGGCCGTGATCGTGATCACCTCGCGTGAACTGGCCCCATGGCTGAGCGAGCACCTACCGCACCACCTGGCCCAACCCGGTGCCGGCCTGATCACCCTGGTGCTGATCCTTCCACTGGTCTGGGCCATGTCGATCAGGCGGATCAAGCGCCCAGCGTACCGGCACCTCTGGTTGAGCAAGAAGCAACTCCGTGGACCGCTCGTTTCGCTCGAAGTGGGCCGCCTGGTCGTGGCCGTGCTCGTGCTGGGCCTCTTGGTGAACCAGTTCTTCAGCACGGCCTGGGCCTTTGTGGCCACGCTGTTGTTCATGGCCATCGCCATCCTCATCTTCCGACGCAAGCTGCATCGCTTCTACCACCGTGTGGAACAGCGGTTCTTCACCAACCTGAACCAGCGGGAGCTTCAGAAGAAGCGACCACATCTGGCGCCTTGGGACATGCACCTGGCCGAAGTGGATGTGCCGACCGGATCGATCGTGGTGGGCCGAAGCCTGCTGGAATTGCGATTGCGTGAGGAACATGGGGTGAACATCGCCTTGATCGAACGCAATGACCGCAACATCCCAGCCCCAAGCCGGGACGAACGACTGCTGCCAGGGGACCGGCTCGTCGTGATCGGTACCGATGAGCAACTCGCCGAGTTGAACCGAACGCTCGAAACAACCTTGCCGGAGAATGGCGAATATGATCTGAGCAAGGACGATATCGCGTTGGAGAAATACCGGATCCTGCCGCGTTCTCCGCTCATCGGCACCACCATACGGGCTTCGCGCCTTCGGGAAGAGGCCATGGCCATGGTAGCCGGGATCGAGCGGGGGGATCAACGATTGATGAATCCGGAGAGCATCACCGCCTTTGAGCAGCATGATCTGTTGTGGCTGGTGGGGAACACCGAGCGGATCCATGCGTTCATGGACCAATGGAAAGCGGCCCGGGAATGAGAACAGAGCACGTCGGGGCCCATGACCTGACCCTTCGCCAGGCCACCACTTCGGATCAGGCTGCAGCCTGGACCATTCTGCAACACGCCATTGAACAACGCCGTCTCGACGGGAGCGCCCAGTGGCAGGATGGTTATCCCAACCCGGACACGATCCGGGAGGATCTGCTGAAGGGCCAGGCCCATGTGCTGGAGGCCGGTGGTGAACTCCTCCTGTATGCAGCGGTGATCTTCGATCCTGAACCCGCTTACGCGGCGATCGAAGGGCAGTGGCTCACGAACGGACCCTACTTGGTCCTGCATCGCGTGGCGGCCTCACCGAAAGCAAAAGGCATGGGCATCGGCACCAGCTTCTTCCGCATGGTGGAAGACCTGTGCCGGAGACGCGGCGTACCGAGCATCAAGGTGGACACCAACTTCGACAACACACCGATGCTGCGGATCATGGACAAGCTGGGCTACACGTACTGTGGCGAGGTGTACTTCCGTGGAAGCGCCCGCCGAGCGTATGAGAAGGTCCTGTCCTGAAAGCAAGCGCCCGGAGCGCAAGCCACGGGCGCAGAACCGATCCGATCGCCCTCACTTCAGCACCTCCTTCACACGGTCCGCAGCTTCCTGAAGCGCCACGGCACCGAGGACTTTCAGGCCGCTGTTCTCAATGAGTTCCTTGGCCTCCTTGGCGTTGGTGCCTTGCAGGCGCACGATGATCGGCACCTTGATGTCGCCGATGTTCTTGTAGGCATCCACGATACCCTGAGCCACACGGTCGCAGCGCACGATGCCACCGAAGATGTTCACCAGGATCGCCTTCACCCGTTCGTCCTTCAGGATGATCCGGAACGCTTTTTCCACGCGTGCCGCATCGGCGGTACCACCCACATCGAGGAAGTTGGCGGGTTCACCGCCGCTGAGCTTGATGATGTCCATGGTGGCCATGGCGAGGCCTGCCCCGTTCACCATGCAGCCCACGTTGCCGTCGAGTTTCACGTAGTTGAGGCCCGCTTCGCCCGCTTCCACTTCGGTGGGGTCCTCCTCGGTCTTGTCGCGCATCTCGGCGTAGTCCGGGTGGCGGTATAGGGCGTTCCCATCGAGGCGCACCTTGGCGTCCACGGCGATCACCTTATCATCACTGGTCTTGAACACGGGGTTGATCTCGAACATGGCGGCATCGCAGCCTTCATAGGCCTTGTACAATGCGGCCACGAACTTCACCATCTCCTTCTTCGCGTTCCCTGTAACACCCAGGTTGGTAGCGATCTTGTTGCATTGGAACGGACGCAGGCCCACGCGGGGGTCCACCACCTCCTTCCTGATCTTGTCCGGATGGTGTTCGGCCACCTCTTCGATGTCCATGCCGCCCTCGGTGCTGTACACGATCACGTTCTTGCCCGTGGCACGGTCCAGCAGCACACTCATGTAATACTCCTTGGTCTCGCTGGGGCCGGGGTAGTACACATCCTCGGCGATCAGCACCTTGTGTACCTTCTTGCCTTGAGGGGGCGTCTGCGGGCTCTTGAGCATCATGCCGATGATGGCATCCGCCTTCTCGCGCACCTCATCGTAGTTCTTGGCCACCTTCACCCCACCGCCCTTGCCGCGACCACCGGCATGGATCTGGGCTTTCACCACGAAGAACTTGGTGCCCGTCTCCGCCGCCAGGCGCTTGGCTTGGTCCACGGCCTCATCGGCGTTGTAGGCCACGAAGCCACGTTGGATGCGGACACCATATTGGGCGAGGATGCTCTTTCCTTGGTACTCGTGCAGGTTCATGGCGCGAAAGTAGGGGCTGCTGTTCAGTTGTCGGAGTTTGGTGGTCTGGCTGGGTGGCAACTCCTTGGTGGGAGGAGAATGCGGTTGATGGTTGTTGGTCAGGCTGGCTGCCTGGAACCTCCTTGTTCAGGCATGATGCCAACCTTCAGGCAATTCGGCTTTTGGCACACCGACTTGACCATGCAGCCAGCAAAACCAGCGACCAACAACCATCAACTAACAGCCATCCCCCCTTTCTTTGCCCTCCGATGATCCGTGCCGCCTCCATCACCAAACGTTTCGGCGACCTTGCCGTGCTGAAAGGCGTGGACCTGCACGTGGCCAAGGGCGAGGTGGTGAGCATCGTGGGGGCCAGCGGTGCGGGCAAGACCACCCTGCTGCAGATCCTGGGCACCTTGGAGAAGGCCGATGGCGGCAGCCTGGTGATCAACGGTGAAGAGGTGACCAAGCTCGGCAGCAAGGCATTGAGCGCGTTCCGCAACAAGCACATCGGCTTCGTATTCCAATTCCACCACCTGCTGCCGGAGTTCACCGCCGTTGAGAACGTGATGATGCCGGGCCTGATCGCCGGGCGCAGCATGAAGGACTGCGCACCACGCGCCGAAGAACTGCTGGCCCGTCTGAACGTGCTGCCGCGCAAGGAACACAAGCCGAACCAACTGAGCGGTGGCGAACAACAGCGCGTGGCCGTGGCGCGCGCGCTCTTCAATGCTCCTTCGGTGGTATTGGCTGATGAGCCCAGCGGCAATCTCGATTCAGCGCACGCCAAGGAACTGCACCAACTCTTCTTCGACCTGCGCAAGGAGCTTGGCCAGACCTTTGTGATCGTGACGCACAACGAGGAACTGGCGGAAATGGCGGATCGGAGGTTGGTGATTCGGGATGGGGTGATCTGAAGGATCGGAACCCAAAGGCGCGGAGAGGCAGAGGACCCGGAGCAAATACGGGGCATGGCCCGGTTGTTGCCTTGCGCCAGAATCTTGAACCCCCTTCGCGCCTGGCCACACTTCATCCGGCGCAACCCGATCGGTCAGTATCTTTCGAGCATGAACTACCTGTTGGAAGTACCCAAGGAGAAGCAGGCCTTCCTGGAGGAGCTACTTCGCGGCTTCCCGTTCATCAAGACGCGGAGGCTATCGGCGGAAAAGGCCGAACGCATGGGTGACATGATCGAGGCCGTTGCGGAGATCAAGGAGATCGAGGCGGGCAAACGCAAGCCCCGGTCCATGAAAGCGCTGCTGCGTGAGCTATGAGGTGATACCGCTGAAACCGTTCGAGCGTCAACTCAAACGGTTGGTGAGGAAATTCCCATCACTGAAGCGGGAGATCACCGAACTGGCCTCGGAACTGGAGTTGACTCCGGGCAAGGGCACCAGCATCGGACATGGTTGCCGGAAGATCAGGCTGTCCATTGCCTCCAAAGGAGGTGGCAAGTCGGGTGGCAGCCGGGTGATCACGCATGTGCGGGTCACGAGTGAACGTGTGTATCTACTTTCCATTTACGACAAGAGTGAGAAGGACACACTGACGGACAAGGAACTCAAGGCATTGCTGGCATTGCTGCCTGATGGAGGCCGCTGACCCGGGCCGCTCCGTACTGCAAACTGGCGGGAGGGCCCAAGGGGTGGTTCGAAGTACTTCGATCCGGCGGCACGATCGGTCATTGAAGGCTCTTCTGGATACTTGCTCTCGTTCGAGGCACTTCGAGCCACCCCAAGGAGAACGATCTTGAGCCGGTTGGATACCTTCAACGCTCCATGACCACCCGCCCCCTCTTCCTCCTGCCCGCCCTCTTCATCGGCACATGCGCCATGGCCCAGGAAGGCGCACTCGACATCCGCCACGTACCGATCATCGACGAGCCTGTGATCATGGGTCCGATCATTGACGCGGCCACGCCACAGGAACCCGACAGCAACGCGGTGTTTATCGTGATGGAAGAAATGCCTTCATTCCCTGGTGGCATGCCCGCCCTTGTCGAGTTCATATCGCAGGAGCTACGCTACCCGGAAGAGGCGCGCACGAAGGGCCTGGTAGGAAAGGTGTTCGTGACGTTCGTGGTGGAGCGGGACGGCACCATCAGCGGCATCAAGGTGCTACGTGGCATCGGCAGCGGCTGCGATGAAGAGGCCGTGCGAGTAGTGCAGCAGATGCCCGCGTGGAAGCCCGGCCAACAAAGTGGCAAGCCGGTGCGCGTGCAGTTCAACCTTCCGATCAGCTTCAAGTTGGCGGATCGATAGGGGTCGCTGGCCCGGTTGTTGCTCCGCCGCCGCATCCTTCACACGACCTTCGCGCCATGCGTCCTACCCTTTTCGCGCTCCTTTTCCTGCTTGGAGCCAAAGCCCACGCCCAGCTCGACGGCCCCGCCGATCCCGGTACACTGCCCCGGTGGATGCAGGAAGTGGCATTCAGCACCAAGCCCGTACGCTACACCTTGCCCCTGCGCACACCGTTGCACACCAACGCCTTCATCGGCACGTGGAGCGTACAGAAAGCCGGTGGCCGCCGCTTCGACTTCTGGAGCGACAAGCACCGCGTGGTGATCCAGGACATCGATCAGCAAGGCAAACTGCGGAGAATGTACCTCATCGACCTGGCCGCCAACATCCGCATGGAAGCCGCCACCGATAACGGCCGCACGCACTTCATGGTGGAGGACCTGCACGTGCCGAACGTGGGCTATTTCCGCACCATTTGGAGCGATTCCGTGCGGGCCACAGGGCGCACGGCGGACATCCTTGGCGCACGCTGCGAAGAGTTCCTCGGCACCGATGGCAACAAGGACACCACGTACTACTGGCGCACCGATCAACACCCCAAGCTCTTCGCCGATATGCAGGTGTGGGCGCCGTGGCTGTGCCGCGAAGGCGAACTGGAATTCCTCACCGCACTGTGCTCGACACCCGCCGGCCCCAGCATGCGCGCGACATGGACGAAGCGCAGGTACAGCACCGGCGCGGGAAGCATCGACATGGTATCCATCACACCCGGTGCTGCGCCGATGCCCACCATTGATGGCGAACCCGGCGTGGTGATGGAGCAACGCTTCCTGTGGAACAACAACAGCGGCATCGGCACCTTGCCCGCGTGGATGCGTGCCTTTGTGAGCGACCTGAAGCCGGACTCCC
>Ga0209573_1000467_pt1 | contig 85660 bp, 62 predicted proteins | sample TNRBio252014_DNA_FD_185870 | JGI IMG/M metagenome (GOLD analysis project Ga0209573, IMG submission 185870) | Wastewater treatment Type I Accumulibacter community from EBPR Bioreactor in Madison, WI, USA - TNR Reactor_6/25/2014_ DNA (SPAdes)... | ecosystem: Engineered > Bioreactor > EBPR >... | reverse complement strand
GTCTCCGTCGTGCCGGCGGCGATGACGACATGGCGCTCCTTCTCTCCTGACAGATCCACCAAAGGCAGGTCTGGGGGGTCGGCGGCGGAGGCGGATATAGTGAGGGCGAGAAAGGAGACGACGAGGGGCGTTTTCATCGCGCCAGTATAGGCGGCGATGGTGCCCCGGGCGAGTACGTCTTCGCGAAGCGTCACGGGCGCACCTTGGCCTTGCCGGTGAAATACTCCTGATACTTCGGCCAGCTCCAGGCCGCGATCTCGCGTCCGACGCGGAGACCGACATCGTTGTCGACCGGGATGTGATAGCCACCGAGCGCCCGCGAGAGAGCGGCCATTTCCGCCGTGCCTGAGAAGGTCGGCAGGGTCAGGGTGACCTCGTCGCCCGCGTCCTTTTCAGTGAGCTCGCAATGCCGACGTTTTTCGAAGGCATCAAACTTGTCGCTGCCGGTGAAAAGCTCGAGTATTTTCGCGCAGGCTCCGCTGACGGTGGCGTGGCCGCTCGTGTATCCCGGAAACGGCGGAGTGATGAAGGAAAGGGGCGAATAGGGATGCCAATCCTCGGCCGCCATCTCCTTGGTGCCGCCATCAGGTCCGGCCCAGCCGATGATGCGCTGGCCTTTGTAATAATGCCGCACGAGCGTCCAAGGACGCGAGCTGTCGTAATGGCGTTTCGTTTCCCAGCAGGCGATGAAGGCATCGTGGGCGACGTTGGCGATCACGAAATAGAGTTTCACATCCTCATCGAGACCGTGTTGGTCGCGGCGCGAGACATCCTGGGCGAAACGCAGCCAGTGGCCGCTCTGGGCGGTCGAGCGCGGACCGTCGCGCATGAACTCGACGATGGCTTTTTCGTCATTCGTCAGGTGCCGGTTGTAGGCGAGGACCTGATCGGTCTCGCGGCGCAGGAGCGCGTCGTCGGTGTCGGTCCGTGGCGGAGGTCCGGGTCGGAATTGGTCGCTACGCTCGATCACGAAGGTCTTCACGCGATACCAGTGAGGGGTGAGGAAGCCGGGGGTGACCTGTTTTCCATCGGGCAACGTGAAGGTGATGGGCTGCCACCGATCGGGATCGAGGATGCGGTCCGGCGGATTCACGGACTGGTAATAGGTGTAATCGCCGTAGGGCGTGCCGTCGCCTCCGATTTCATCGCCAAATTGATTCGATCCGTCGTGCCGCCGGTATTCCCCGACGGCTTTCGCGGCCAGTTGGCCGATTCCGGCGGGGGTGGCGGGATCTTCGGAGATCACGGCCGGGTCGTGGCCCATGCGGCGCATCTCCGTTTCCAGAAATTCGCGGTCCTCGGGATACACGAAGAGGAGAGCGTGAAACGATGCGTAGGCGATGGCGGCCTCCTTGTTGGCAAGGGTGTGCTCCGCGACGGGACGGCGCAGGCTGCCGCCCAAGCGCGATCCGACCGCGGACTGGTCGTAGGCCGCCCAGGCGTCATACATCGCGGTGGCCCAGATGGAATGAACCCGGGCGATGACGGTGGGACGCGGCGCGTTCCGGCTCACCTCGCGGGCGGTGGCTTCCTGCGCGATGTCGAGCCACCGGTAGGCGGCGGATTGCTCCGAGTCCTTCGCGGCCGCCATGTGCCGGACCGGTTCCGCCGCGGGGGCGGAGGTGATCGCGAGGAGAAAAACGGCAAGGCAGAAAAGTCGGGGGAGGCTTCTCATTCCTTTCCCTACCCCGAGTCGGCCGAATGATCAAGGAATCGATCACGGGAGGCGAAGGTCGTCGCCGGTGAAAAGCTTGCGATCGGGACCGGCACTGACGATCTCCATCTCGCGGCCGCTGTTAGCGTGAAACCAATAGGGCGTGCCCCAGCGATCGACGAGTTTACCATCGACGAGGGCGGGGCAATCGCGCGTGAGGTAGGCCGCTTTTTTCCCATTTTCCCCGAGCAGGGCGGCGACGAGATCGCCGTTGTCGCCGACAGGATTTTCTCCGAACGCCTGGCGGTAAAAATAGAGCAGTTGGGCGACGGCATCGAGTTCATCCTCGGGTGGTCCCTCTTCGTTGAGCAACTGCGTGGAAAGCTGACTGGCAACGGGGAGAACCGTGACGCCGGGCACGGAGGGCGCGGCGCCATCGCCCTCAACCGAAGAGGGTTGAACGGGTGACCCGCCCCTCTCATGCATCGCCCAGAACAATCCCAGTGCGAGAAGTATGACTCCCGCGAGGATTCCCAATCTTCCGCCCTTGTCGCGTCCTTCGTCCATTCCCGGAGACGATCGTCTCAACCCAGCTGAAGGAAACCCAGATTCGGCGATTGGTCGGGCTGGAGGATGTCGGTGAAGGGAGCGGCGGAGAAGCGGCTCAGATTCGGAAAGATGTCGGCAATGGCGTCGGCGGGCACCCCAAGCCAGTTTGCCAACACGGCGGAGTATTGATCGACCGAGGTGCTCGGAATCCAGCGTCCGCTCGATCCGGTCGCGTCGATGCTGTTCGTGGTTGTGCCGGTGAGGAGGACGGGGAATTTTCCGTAGATGCGGCCGCCGCGCACGGGACCACCCATCACGAAGTGGTGTCCGCCCCAGGCGTGATCGCTGCCGGCGCTGGCGTCGGTCTTGTTCGCGGTGAAGGTGCGGGTGAAGTCGGAGGCGCTGAAGGCGACGGTGTTGCCCCACTGGTTCACGGCCGGGTCGGCGAGGGCGTCGCGGAAGCCCTTGAGGGTGCGTCCGAGCACGTTCATCAATCCGGTGTGCCCGCCCGCGAAGGTGTTGCCGGTGTCGGGGATCTGGGTGGTGTGGGTGTCGAAGCCGGTCTGCTGGACGAAGAAGATCTGCCGGGTGTTTCCCAAGGCCGCGTTGCCGGCGATGAGACGGGCGACGAGCTTCATCTGGTTGGTGAAGGTGTTGTTCACCGAGATGCCGGCCTCGGATCCGGAGAAGGCGTTGTTGAAGTGGGTGTCGAGCGTGCTCGCTGTGCCGTTCGCGGTCACGGCGAGGGCTTCGCCGACCATGCCTTCGGTGAGACGGGCGCTCATCATCACGGAGTTGTAGGCATTCTCCATGAGACTGTCGTTCGTGTGCTGGAGGATGCGTTCGAAGGCCTTCAACCGCATGCCGGGATCGTTGTTCTTGTAGTTGGCGTTGTCGAAGAGCACCGAGGGATTGTTCACGGCGTTCGCGTAGGGACCCGCCGCCGTATTGTAACCCGAGAGACTGACAACTCCGTTGCTCGTCATCACGTAGGGCACCACCGCACCGCTCGCGCTGACCTGGAAGCTGTTCACCCCGGAGATGGAGATGGACATCGAAGCGTTGCCTTGCGAGGGATTGTGGAGGGGATCGAGGTAATCGGCGATGCGTCCGCCCCAGCCGCTCGAAAAAGGTCGGTCGGGCACGCTGCTCTGCCACTGCGTGACCTGATCGGAGTGCGAGAAAAGCTGCGGGGGTTTGGAAAAGGTGGCGTAGTTCGCCCGGGTGATGCCGGGACGGGTGAGCGTGCCGACATTGGCGACGAGGGCGAGCTCTCCGGCATTGAAGAGGTCCTTCACCGCCCCGAGCTGGGGGTGGACACCGAAGGTGCCGAGGTATCCGCTCACGGGATTGGCGGCGGTGATGTGGGCGGGGTTGGTGGTGAGGGTTTGGAGATTCGCCACGGGGATGCGAAGGGTGCCACGGCCGGGAGCATTCGCGTTGCCGGAAATGCCGTCGTAATGGGTGCGTGCGGTGCCGGTCGCGGGGATGAGGAGATTGTTCGAGTCGTTTCCACCGCCAAGGAACACGCAGACGAGAGCCTTGTAGCCTCCGCCTCCGCCCTGGGCGTTCAGGGCACCCTGCATCAGCTTGAGGTGGGCAAGGGTGTTGACCATGCCGGTCCAGCCCATCGCCCCGCAGCCGACCTGCGAGAGAAATCGTCGCCGGGAGAGCGGGTTCAGGGATTTTTTGGAGGGAAGAACGTTCATGTCTGAGGAGCGACGTCTATTTCAGAATCATCGCCGCGGGCGAGGTCGAGACGAGGTAGGCGGAATTCTTGATCCGCTGGACGATGGTCGCCCGGTAGCTGACGTGGTCGGTGTGCAGGGTCCGGTTCCCCATGAAGCCCGAATAGAGGGCTTCGAGGATGGCGTTTCTCGGGTTGTCACCACCTTCGGACCCGAAGCGAGCCTTCAGGTAACCGGCCGCGAAGAGTTGATCGAAGTAATCGACGATGACAGTGGCGGCGGCATCGTGGGCGATGCCCTTCTGCGTGTTGCCGGGCGAGACCGGGACGTTGCCGGCGTATTGGGTGTCGAGGCTCGCCAGGTAGGTCGCGGTGTAGAGATCCTCGAGGGGGAGGTAGTCGGGATTGATGTTGTCGGGCTGGTCGTTGATCGTTTCGGGAACCTCCATGACGAGTGGGCTGGCCTGGATGACGGCATCGGGATCGAACTTGTCTTTCAGGAAATACCCGCGGCCACCGGGATTCGTCGTGGCGTGATAGGGCAACCCGTAGTTGGGGACGGGGAGCTGGGTGCCGCCGGCCGTCCGATAGGTGGAGAGGTTGAAGAAATTGTCGACCGGACGTCCGTAGCGAACCCCCGTTCCGAGTTGGGCCGCCGTGTAGACCGTCGGAGGAGTGCCCGTGAAAATCACGTTCAGATGGGAATTCACGACATTGACGACATTTGACTCGGTCGCGACCTGGAACTCGGGAGCGACGAGTCCCGCCGCACCGAGGGGGCCGGGGGAGACGTAATCGGGGAGGAACCAGTTGAAAACGCTCGGAGCGCGCTGCGGCGATTGGGTGAGGGTTCCTTCCGTGTCGAAAAAGCGGAAGCGGGTCGTTCCAGCGGGGAACTTGTTGAGCTCGGTCGTCGGGTAGGGGGTGGTGAAGGGCGATTGGGCCGAGGTGAAAGGCACCGTCATCGTATTGAGGTGCGCGAGCGGCGCATTCGACTTTGCGTCGAGGCCACGGAGCATCGCTGCGAAATGGAGGATGGGTTCTTTTGCTTTGCCGCGACCAGCGGAGTCGTTGCCGGGCAGGGTGCGGGCCTCGTAGTCGAGGAGGATGGCCTTGATCACCTCGCCGAGGTTGCCTTTGGTGTCCTGGAAGACACTCGCGACCCGGTAAAGATATCCGCGGCTCGGATTCGAAGAGGTGAAGCGCTGGATGAGGAGACGCGAGATGAAAACGGGAGTCGTCGGATGCCCGTCCCACGCTCCTGCTCCTGGACTGCCGGCGAGGGCGTTGAGCGCGTCGGTCACGTCGGCGGTGCCGTTTGCATCCGACTGGCTGCGCGGCGGGAGCACTTTTTGCCCCGGCTTGCCGCGGAAGAGGATCTTCGAGGCGGAGGCGACTCCGCCGGGCAAGGGGAGCCCGGTGTAGGTGGTGTAGGCGTTGAAGTCGTGATAGGCGGAGAACATCTTGAGGTCATTCGTCCACGAGGCCTGCCAGTAGCGATGCCCGTTGCCCTGGGTGAACGAGGTGTTGTCCTGTACGGCTCCGACGGATTGGGTCGAGGCTGTCGGGTAGGTGGGGGTGCCCGAGACGTTGGCGTGACGCTTCGAGAAGCTCAAGCCGGTCATGACCCGCGCCATTTCGGTGATGTCGCCCTGATCGTAGGTGGGGATGGGTAGGACGGTGGTGGGGTCGAGTTTGAGGCTGCCGTCGAGGTGGCGTTGCACGAGGCCGATGGAAAAGAGCTGCATGATCTCCCGGGCGAAATTCTCATCGGGGGCGATCGAACCATTCAGCTTCTGGTTCTTCAAATGGCTGAGGTAGACTCCCATCATCGGGCTGTAGGTGACCTTTTCGAGCACGGTGCGGTACGGGCCGAAGGCGTTCGTGGCGAGCATGTCCCAGTATTGGGCGGTGCCGAAGTGGTAGGTATCGACGGTGACGTCGTTCTCGGAAATCACCGCGATTTCAGAAAGGGCGAAGGCCATCCTCTGGCGGAGCTGGGCCCGAGTGTTCATCACGAGGGTCCACCATTCCCGACGCCGATTCTGGTCGAAGGGATAATTGTTCTGATGGATCGAACCGGGATCCCAGGCCCGCGTCGTGGTGTTGAACTGGGTCGAGTTCCCGCCGAATTGCGGATCGTTCGCGAAGGTGATCGGCTTGTTCCCCCGCAGGATGAATTCCTCCACATCCGCCGCTTCGACGAGGAGGCGCAGGGAAGGATTCGGGGCGTTGACGATCTGAGCATCGATCCAGGCCTCGTAGCCGGCAAGGGCGTTGCCGCCCGCGTTTTCGATGAAAGTTCGCACCTCGGCGATCGATGCCGGGGTCGGGCCGAAACTGGCCTGCATCAGGAAGCGCGTGATGTCGCGGTCGAGCTCGGGATTGTTCGTCGTGCCGGAGGCGGCGAGGTTGGGGAATTCCGTGCTCGGGTAGGCGGGCGGAGAGGGCGGCGTAGGCGGATCGGCGATGGACCCCTCCGCTGCCTGCAGGGTGCCGCGGATCTCGCCCGCGGGGAAGTTCGCACTGCTGATGCTGACGTAGAGGCCACCGTTCTCAAGGGCGTCGAGAGTGGCCTGATCGGTCGAGAGGATCTGGGCGGCCCGGATGTTCCACTGCTGGCCGGAGACCTGTCCGTTTGGGATGCGGAAGATTTCGAGATCGTTGCCGTGGCGGATGTAGGCGGTGTTCTGTGTCGAGGAGAGATTGCTGAAGCTGAGGCTCACCACGGCGCGGTCATTGTCGCCCTCGATCAGGGCGGTGACGACGCCGGAGGCGGAACTCATGACCCCGTCGATCGGGGCAAGGTAGGCGACGAACAGGCGCTGGTTTTCCGGAGAGGCGGTTCGGTCAAGGATGCGGACCTCGGCCGAAAGCGATCCGAGATCACCGGGCAGACCTGGCCGGGTCACGAGGAAGCGGAGGTGCTCGGGCACTTCGACGAGGGAATCGGTCACCGGAGTGACGTCGAGGTCGAGCGAGGCGATCCCGGCGGGGAGGTTGATTGCCTCGCCGAGAGAGCCGGTCAGCGAATAGTCCGCCCCCGAGGCGGTTCCCCTCTTGGGGTCGAGAGGGCCCGACAGCATGAGAGGCAGGGTGAGCGGAGCCGCACTGTAGCTCCGGCTCACCGTCACCTTGGCGGCGACCGTCGGGGTCTCGATCGCATCGGGGATCGTCGTGGCCACAGTAATGGAGAGGAGACTGCGCAGAGTCTCGCCATCGCTCGCGGCTCCACCCGATGCATTGTTCAGGCTGTTCGCGAGGTTGGGATCGGTGCCGGTGATCTCCTCGGCCCAGTCCGAGGCACCGTCGCTGTCGCTGTCCTGATCGTCGACGTGGACCCGGTAGAATTTCCGGTCGGCGGATGCGGTCGTGAAATTCACGCTCACCACCGATCCGGTGCCGGTCTCGGCGAGGCCCTCCGGAGTCCAGGTCGAGTCGCCGGGCTCGGCACTGCTGTGGACGCGGTAGCGTTTTCCCTCGACCGTTTCAAAGGAGAGCGAGCCGCCGCCCGCCGAGAGACTCAATTCGAGGACTTTCAGGGCATCGGCAGGGTCCCTTGGATCGGTGCCGGCCGCGCTCTCGTCCGCGTTGGTCGCTCCATCGCCGTCGAAATCGGCCGTGAGGGGAAAAGTACCGACGTCGATTCCGTGGATCAATTGCCAGAGGTCGTCGTAGCCGTCGGCATCGTGATCCGTGATCGCCAGCGCCGGTCCTGCAAAGAGGATGGCGGCTACAAACAGGATAATCCGCCTCGAAAGGGCGGCGGCCGTTGGGGGTTGCGGTGCCATGCGATCCGACAGAAAGTCGTGAAACTTCGCGGTTTATATCAAATCCCCGACCAAGAGGGCAAGCATTCGCCCACCTTTTTCACGGCGATTTTTTCCCGGGCATCGCGCGGAACCTGCCGGGCGAGATGCCGGTGTAGCGGCTGAAATGCCGCGTGAAGGCGCTCTGGTCGCACCATCCGGTGTGGAGGGCGATCTCACCCAGCGGCAAATCCGTCTCGCGGAGCAAGCGGGTCGCCTCGTCGAGCCGCAGTTTGTGGAGGAGCTGGAGCGGGCTCATCTGGAAGAGCCGTCTCACCCGTTGCTCGAACTGGTAAACACTGAATCCGGCCATGGCAGCGAGTTCCTCGATGCGCAGACTTTCGTCGAAGCGGAGCCGCATGTGATCGAGGACGGTGGCGAGTTCGGCATAGCCGCTCGCCTTTTCGCCCGGCGCGTTGAGGTCGCGTGAGATACCGGCGATCCCCGAGATGCGTCCTTCGTGATCTTTCAGGGGAAGCTTGGTCGTTAGGCACCAGCCAGCTACGCCGCCCGGATAGAGGTGCAGCTCGAGGGCGCCATCGACCTTGCGTCCGGTCCTGAGGACCTCTTCGTCCTGTTTTGCGTAGCTCTCCGCCAGGGCGGCCGGAAAGATGTCTTCGGGGCGCCGTCCCACGAGGCGCGCCTTGTCTCCGCCTGCACAGCGTTCGGCGAGGGTTCGGTTCACGACGATGTAACGCCCCTGCGTGTCCTTCAGGAAAAAGACGACGTCAGGCAGAGCGTCGAAGATCGCTTCCGCCACCTCGTGATCATTGAAAAGTCCGGCAGGAACCATGAGTTTGACTGAAATGCCAGTTGTTGGGCGAAAAGGCAACCTAGACCACTAAGCTCCAACACGCCAGAGTTCGCTAGGGGAGCCAGGAGGCCAAAATCTCTACGTTCCTCCCCGCTTCCGTAGGCAAACCTCAATCACAATTCCCATGTCTTCCTTCCCCCAATGGTCCGGCGTCTTCCCCGCCGTCGTCACGCAGCTGCACGAAGATCAGTCCCTCGATCTCGACGCTTCCTCCCGTCATTTCGAGGCCTTGATCGAGTCGGGAGTTTCCGGGTTGATCGTCTGCGGTTCGCTCGGCGAAAACCAGTGTCTCGAGCCATGGGAAAAACGCGCCGTCCTCGCCCGGGCGATCGAGGTTGCGGCGGGCCGTGTTCCCGTTTTGAGCGGCGTTGCGGAAATGAGCACGAGCGCGGCTCTGCAATACCTGCGCGACGGCGAAGCCCTCGGCGCCGCCGGCTTCATGATTATGCCTCCGATGGTCTACAAGCCCGACGAACGCGGGACCGAGCATTGGTTCCGCACCCTCGCGGCCGCGACGGCGCTTCCTTGGATGCTCTACAACAATCCGGTGGGTTACCACACCGATGTCACGCCCGAGATGTTCGCCCGTATCGCCGACATCCCGAACCTCACCTCGATCAAGGAGAGCAGCGCCAATCCGCGCCGAATCACCGAACTGCGCAATCTCGTGGGCGACCGCTACCAGCTTTTCACCGGGGTCGATGATTTGCTTCTCGAATGCGCCATCCTCGGCATCGACGGCTGGGTCGCGGGCAGCGGCATCGCCTTTCCGAAGGAGAATCAGCGGCTCTGGAATCTCACCCGCGAGGGTCGTTGGGACGAAGCCCGCGAGCTCTATCGCTGGACCCAGCCGCTCATGAAGCTCGACACGCATCTCCACTTCGTGCAGTACATCAAATTGCTCTGCCAGGAAACCGGGCTCGGCAAGGAATGGGTCCGCGAGCCGCGTCTGCCCCTCGTCGGCGAGGAACGCGAGCGGGTCTTGAAGATCATCAGCGAGGCGCTTGCAAAGCGGCCCGTGTGAGAAAACGACGGAACTTTTCGTCCGGTGGATCGTTAAAGGAGAGACGTCAACTCCCTCCGCCTCCGCCATGCACGCCTTCCACCTCCGCCTCGACCGACGCCGTCTCCTCCGCAGCCTTCTTTTCGCTTCGGGAGGAGTGCTCACCAACGAACTCTACGCCGAGGCCCTCGTCCTCACGCCCCGCTCCACCGAGGGGCCGTATTATCCCGATCACCTTCCGCTCGATCAGGACAACGACCTGACCCTGATCACCGGTGGCAAGGCTCCCGCCGGAGGCGTTGTCACCGAGTTGGGCGGACGGCTCCTCGATTCCGACGGCAAGCCGGTCGCCGATCGAATCATCGAACTGTGGCAGGCGGATGTGAACGGCTGCTACCTCCACAGTAAGGGCGTGCAAAAAGGGAAGGAGCGCGATCCCCAATTCCAGGGTTTTGGCAAGATCGTGACGAATGAGAGGGGCGAGTACCGCTTCCGCACCATCAAACCCGGTCTGTACACCGGACGCACAATCCACTGGCACATCGCCGTAAAGGAGGGCGAAAAGCGCCTTCTCACCACCCAGCTTTACATCGCCGGAGTCGAGCAGAACGACCGCGACGGCATCCTCCAGCGAACCGGCACCCCCGAGCAACGTCTTTCCGTAATCCGCGAGTTCAAACCCAAGTCCCCCGGCAGCGAGGAACTCGCCGGCACCTGGGACATCGTGCTCGGCGAGACGCCCGAGGAGCCCGAGGAGCGTCGTGATGCCCCTGGAGCCCCGCGTCCCGGTGGACCGGGAGGACCACCACGGGGTCCAGGACCAGAGGGACCCCAGCCTGAGGTGCCCCGGCTTTGATCATTTTTTCAGTCCAATCACGCGAAGGGGGACAAGACAGTAAGGGCGGCGTGACCTTATGATGAAGTGTGCCCTCGATGCGACGCCTCTCCGTGATCGACTCCCACACCGCCGGTGAACCCACCCGCGTCGTGTTGGGTGGCATCGCTGCGAACGATCTCGAAGAGTGGCGGCGGGCCCTCATCTGCGAGCCCCGCGGTTATGAGGTGATCGTCGGTTCGCTCCTCGAGGACCCGGTCGATCCAGGGTGCGTGGCGAAGGTGACCTTCTTCAACAACGCCGGACTGCTCGGGATGTGCGGTCACGGTACCGTGGGAGTGATCGAAACCCTCCGCCACCTCGGCCGGATCGAGCCCGGGCAGCATCGCCTAGAGACGCCCGTCGGCCCCGTCGGAGCTACGCTGCATGCCGACGGGCGCGTCAGCGTGGAAAACGTCCGATCGTATCGCAAAGCCAAAGGGGTGAAAGCCGGACGCCTCACCGGCGATGTCGCCTGGGGCGGGAACTGGTTCTTCCTCGTGCAGGATCACGGCATCGAGCTCACCCTGACAAACCTCCACGAATTGACCACCGCCGCGCTCGAGGCCCGCGACGCGATCCATGCCGCAGGATTTCCCGAGGTCGATCATGTCGAGTTCTTCGGACCACCGCAGGATCCCGCGAACCACAGCCGCAATTTCGTCCTCTGTCCCGGCGGTGAATACGACCGTTCCCCCTGCGGCACCGGCACCAGTGCCAAGCTCGCTTGCCTCGCCGCCGACGGGAAGCTTGCTCCCGGAGAAGTCTGGCGTCAGGAAAGCATCATCGGTACCGTCTTTGAAGGAAGCTACCGGATCGGAGAAGACGGAATCATTCCCACCATCACCGGCCGCGCCCACGTCGTCGCCGAGACGGTGTTGTTGTTTGGTGAAGACGATCCGTTCCGGCGGGGGATGGGGTTCACCACAGAGGGCACTGAGGGGCACAGAGGATGAAGGAAAACCGGCTTCCCCCTTTTTCCTTTTCAGTTCACCCGACGAATGATGCCATCGACCAGACGGGTCACGTGGAAATTGATCAGCAGACCGACCTTGGTGTCACTCAATTTCAGGTAGGAAATCAATTGGGCTTCGTGGATGGGAAGGACTTTCTCGACAGCCTTCAGTTCGACAATCACGGAATCCTCCACGAACAAATCAATCCGGTAACCGACATCGAGAGTAACTTCATCATAAACCACCGGGAGACCTACCTGCGTCAGCGCTTTCATGCCGCGCTTTCGAAGCTCGTGGGCAAGGCAGGCTTCATAAGCCGATTCCAACAGGCCGGGACCGAGCGTGCGGTGAACTTGCACGGCGGCTGCGATGATGCGGGAAGTAACTTGAGTCATTGGATCTTAGGGAGTGTGTTAATCGGTGTTCAAAATTACACAATCAATTTACGCTCGGCAATCCTTTTCTTTTTTCCTCTGTGCCTCTCAGTGCCCTCTGTGGTGAATGCCCAGCCTGCGATCCTGCGCGACCAAATCGCCCCCAACTGGCTCCCTGACAAACACACCTTCTGGTATTGCGTTCAAACCGGTGCCGACACCCACGAATTCGTCCTCATCGACGCCAGGGCCGGCGCCCGAAAGACCTCCTCCGACCTCGCCTCCGTAGGCCTTCCTGAGCCGGAGCCGCAGCGCACCTCCCAGACCGCCCTCCAAGTCCGCTCCTCCCAGCGCACCGGAGTCTCCTCCGGCATCCGCCTCGTCAATGAACTCGATCTCGAGCTTTCCCTCTTCTGGATCGACTCCGGCGGCAAGCGAATTCCCTATGGCAAGGTCTCGCCGAAGAGCAAACGCGAACAGCACACCTACGAGGGACATGTCTGGCTTCTGACAGCTCCCGACGGGGCTGACTTCGCCGTGGTCGAAGCAGGTCCCGTCACCTCCACCTGGATCCTCGACGGCGAAGGGCGAAAGCCGGAGCCTAAGAAGGTGCTTTCTCCAGAGACTTCGCCTGACCAAGCCTGGAACGCGCGGGTCGCGACGGATCAGATCGTCCTCAAGAAGATCGCCGATGGATCGGACCGGAAACTGCACGCACCGGTTGAGGCGAAGGCCACCTTCCACGGCCGAGTTTCCTGGTCGCCCGATTCGAAGGCCTTCCTCGTCAGTGCCGCCGTCGAGGTGTCCGAGCGCATCGTCACGATCGTTGAATCCACCCCGTCCGATCAAAAGCAGCCGAAGGTGAAATCCTTCCCCTACGCCAAACCCGGCGATCCACTGCCAAAACCACAACTCGTCCTCTTCCGGCCCGGGAGTGAAGAGGGTCGGGTGATCGACGCGAACCTCTTTCCCACACCCTTCACGCAGTCCCATGAAATCCGTGTCACCTGGGCGCCGGACGGCAGCGAGGCCTACTTCGACTACAACGAGCGCGGCCATCAGTGCTATCGCATCCTTGCCGTGAACGCCGCCACCGGAGCGGTTCGGGTGGTGGTCGAGGAAACCTCGAAGACCTTCATCGACTATACGAAGAAGACCTGGCGACATTGGCTGCACCAGAGCGGCGAACTCCTCTGGATGAGCGAGCGGAGCGGTTGGGCGCATTTGTCTCTCCACGACATCGCCTCGGGGGAACTCAAGAACGTCGTCACTTCGGGCGCATGGCCGGTGCGGGAGGTCCTCCACGTCGATGCGGAGAAACGGCAGGTCTGGTTTCTCGCGAGCGGTTTGCGCGAAGGCGAGGATCCCTATCACCTGCATCTCTGCCGGGTGAACCTGGATGGAAGTGGTTTTGTCAGGCTCACCGAAGGTGACGGGAATCACCACGTGGAGTTCTCGCCGACCCGCGAATGGTTCATCGACCGCTGGTCGCGCGCCGATCATCCGCCGGTGCACGAGTTGCGGCGCAGCGACGACGGCAACCTCGTCTGCGAACTGGAGCGAGCCGATGCCTCCGCACTCCTCGCGGGCGGGTGGACGATGCCCGAGCGCTTCGTCGCGAAAGGTCGTGACGGCAAGACCGATATCCACGGAATCCTCATCAAACCCTCGGGTTTCGATCCCGCGAAATCCTACCCCGTCATCGAGGACATCTACGCCGGACCGCACGCAGCCTTCGCTCCGAAGGACTTCGGTCGCCTCGAACGACTCCACGAAATGGCGAACGAAGGCTTCATCCTCGTGAAGCTCGACGGCATGGGTACGAATTTCCGCGGCAAGGCCATTCACGACGTCGCCTGGAAGAACCTGAAGGACGCAGGGTTCCCCGACCGCATCGCCTGGATCCGCGAAGCGGCAAAGCCCCGGCCCTGGATGGACCTCTCCCGCGTGGGGATCTATGGAGGCAGCGCGGGCGGCCAGAGCGCGATGCGCGCCGTCCTCGATCACCACGAGTTTTATCAGGCCGCCGTGGCCGATTGCGGCTGCCACGACAACCGCATGGACAAAATCTGGTGGAACGAGCAGTGGATGGGCTGGCCCGTGGACGAAAGCTACGCGAAAAGTTCGAATGCCGACGACGCTCACAAACTGGGCGGCAAGCTTCTTCTCATCGTCGGGGAACTCGACGACAACGTCGATCCCGCCAGCACCACCCAGGTCGTCGCGGCCCTGCAGAAGGCGGGTAAGGAGTTTGAATACATGCCCATCATCGGAGCCGGCCATGGCGCGGCGGAGACGTCCTGTGGATCCAAGGCGCGGCTGGAGTTTTTGAAGAAGCACCTCAAGCCATGAGTCGCAAGGTCCTCATCCTCGGTGCTGGTGTCGTCGGTCTTTGCACCGCGCTGGAATGCGCCCGCCGCGGCTATTCCGTGACCGTGATCGACCGCAAGCCGCGGCGACGCGACGGATGCTCCTTCGGCAATGCCGGCATGGTCGTGCCGAGCCACTTCATCCCGCTCGCCGCACCGGGCATGCTCGCACTCGGACTGAAGTGGATGTGGGATCCCGAGTCGCCCTTTTACATCCGCCCGCGGCTCGATCCCCAACTCATCTCCTGGGGGGGGCGCTTCTGGCGTGCCGCGACCCGTTCGCGCGTCGAAGCCGCCGCTCCCGTGCTGCGCGATCTCGGGCTGCTCAGTCGCGAATGCTTCACTTCGATGGGACTCGATTTCGGGCTCGTCGAAAAGGGACTGCTGATGCTCTGCAAAGAGGAGCGGACCCTCGAGGAAGAATCGCACACCGCCGTCAGGGCGAAGGAACTCGGCATCCCCGCCGAGGTACTCGATGCCCGAGCCACCGCCGCGCTCGATCCTGCGGTGGCGATGGATGTCTGCGGCAGCATTTGGTTTCCGATGGATTGCCACCTGTCACCGGGACGTTTCCTCGCCGTCCTCGAGGAGGAGTTGATCCGCCTCGGCATCGCTTTTCATTGGGAAACCGAGGTGCTCGATTTCGACACGACTTCCTCCTCGCTGAAGTCCGTCTCCACCTCGCGCGGCACGATCGGGGGCGATGCCTTCGTCCTCTGCGCCGGGGTCTGGTCCGCGGAAACGGCGCGCGCCCTGCGCCTCAGCCTGCCGATGCAGGGAGGCAAGGGCTACAGTCTCACCCTGACAAACCCACCTCAGTTGCCCGATCTTTGCAGCATCTGCGCCGAGGCCCGCGTCGCGGTCACGCCGATGGACGGCACCCTGCGTTTCGGCGGTACAATGGAGCTTGCCGGCACTGATGAATCGATCGCGCGCCGCCGCGTCCAGGGCATCATCCGTGCGGCGACACGTTATTTCCCCGCCTTCTCCGAAACCGACTTCGCCGGGATCGAGCCCTGGCGCGGACTGCGTCCTGTCTCACCCGACGGCATGCCCTATCTCGGCCGCACGCGCCGATGGAAAAACCTCCTCGTCGCCACCGGCCACGCCATGATGGGCCTCAGTCTCGCCCCGGCGACGGGACGGATCGTCGCGGATTTGTTGGAGGAGAAGGAGCCCGGGGTGGATCTGAGCTTGATGGATCCGGAGCGGTTTGGGTGAACCGTGAATTTCACCACAAGAGGGCACCGAGGGACACGGAGGGATTTCAATTTCCAAAAGCAGAGCAGGGGGGATGCGGCGATGCTTCAACGGCCATGAAGAAATTCGGAGACATAAAAACCAAATCTCTGTGTTCCTCTGTGCCCTCTTGTGGTGAAACCCTCACGGGATCGCGTTTCACGTCGACCTTGTCCCGAAGTGCCCGGCCATGCTTCCATGGCCCATGATCCGCACCCTCCTTCTTCTGCCCCTTGTCCTCGCCGCCCTCCCGCTCAACGCCCAGGACAAACCCGTCTTCCGCGCCGGAGCCTTCGCCGCGGATATCACGCCGCAGCAGTTCCCGCTCAACATGCCCGGCGGCTTCAGCGCGAACGGTGCCGAGAGCGCCCATGATCCGCTCCATGCGCGGGCCCTCGTCCTCGATGATGGCAAGACCACCCTTGCCATGGTCGTGGTGGACAATCTCGGTCTTTCTCCCGCGCTCATCGTTGAGGCCAAGCAACTCGCCTCGCAGAAAACCGGCATCCCCGTCGAAAAGATTCTCGTTTCCTCGACCCACACCCACAGCGCGCCCTCGTCGGGTGGAGGCAAGGAGGGCAGTCCCGAGGCGGCCTACCGCCAGCGGCTTCTCGACGGGATCGTCGAGTCCATCGTGAAGTCGCACGAGATGTGTCGTCCCGCCGCCGCGGGAGCCGCGAGCCATCCGCTACCCGAGGAGGTCTTCAACCGCCGCTGGCATCTCAAGCCCGGAAAGATGACCCCGAATCCCTTCGGGAAGATGGACGAGGTGCGCATGAATCCCGGCACCGATCCCAACACGATCGATCGGCCCGCCGGACCGACCGATCCCGATTTTCTCGTCCTTTCCATCCAGAATGAAAAGCGCCAGCAGATCGCCCTCTACGCCAGCTACGCCCTCCACTACGTCGGGGCGACTCCGCCGAAGCAGGTCTCGGCCGATTATTTCGGAGAGTTTGCCAGGCTCATGCCGAGCCGTCTCCGCGGCGACGGGACCATGGTCGCGATGCTGGCGAACGGCGCCTCGGGCGACATCAACAACATCCCCTTCAACGTGACCCGTCCGCCGCGCGAGACCTTCGAGCAGGTCCGCATCGTCGCGCAAAAGGCCGCCGACGCCGCGTGGTTCGCCCATCGCCGGATCGCGACCCACGACCCGGCACCGAAGCTCGGCATGGTCGAGCGTCAGGTCGAGCTGCGTTATCGCCGTCCCGCCGAAGAGGACATCGCCGCCGCCCGCAAGGTGCTCGGCACGACGGTGAAGGAGGAGATCGAGGCCCTGCCGCGGCTCGCCCAGCATTACGCTGCCAGCGTCCTCGCCGCCGCCGAACGCGCGGAGGAGACCCTCACCGTCCCGGTTCAGGCGATCCGCGTCGGCGATCTCGCGATTTGCGGCCTGCCCTTCGAGGTCCTCGTCGAGATCGGACTGGAGCTCCGCGAGAAAAGTCCCTTCGGCGAGACCATGGTGATCGGACTCGCGAACGGGCGACATGGCTATCTGCCGAATCCCAAACAGCACGCCCTCGGCGGCTACGAGACTTGGCTCGGGACGAACACGGTCGAGGTGGATTCGTCGGAGATTTTGACGAAGCATCTGTTGGAGATGCTGGGGGAGTTGAAGTGAGGGGGCTATGTTGAAGCTGAGAGCAATGGATTCAAGATTCTAAAGTTGGTCCCAAAGTGTAGATCACAGTGGAAAGAGTTGACTCCCCGTCAAAAGGCCTCATTCTAAAATCTGGCGCCCATTGAATGGTTTGTCCACTTGAGCCCACGTTAGCATCACGGTCTCCCACGAACCGTCCATTGGCGAATCGTGGCAAATCTTACCTGCTTGCGGTTTCTGTGGGGCAAACAAACGATGCCAATGAAAACGCGCTTCTGCTTCCTGATCCTCGTTTTGTTCCTTGCTGCTGCCCAACTCTCGGCGCAGAACTACACCGTCACTGACCTCGGCACGCTCGGTGGAAACTACAGCGGTGCCGCTGCGATCAACAACCTCGGACAGGTTGCGGGCACTTCGACCAACGCCTCCAACCAGACCCTCGCAACTCTCTTCAGCGGTACCGGCACCGGTAACATAAACCTCGGTACTCTCGGCGGCGATACCAGCTACGCCACCGCCATTAATGACAACGGAACCATCGTGGGGTATTCCTACTTCGACGTAAGTTTCATCTTCCACGCCACTCAATTTAGTGGAACCGGTAATGGTAACATCGACCTCGCCGGTCCGGGCGCAGCCTCGGTCCCGAGCTTTGCAAACGGAATCAATCAATCCGGCACCGTCGTCGGCTACCGATTCAACGGGGCGAATGCCAACGCTGTTCTCTTCGGTCCCAACGGCGTTGGCAATGTTCTCCTTGGCACCCTTGGGGGGAGCCCAATCCGTCGCTACGGCGATCAACTCGGCAGGACAGATTGTCGGGTACGCTAATAACGCCGGGAACAAATACCGCGCGACGCTTTTCAGCGGCACCGGCACGGGCAACGCCGACCTCGGTATTGTGGATGCGACCGCCAATGACAACATTATCTCCCAAAGCTTCGCCATTAACAATTCGGGAGAAATTGTCGGAATGTCATTTTCAAACAGCAGCAGTGATAACTTCCCTACACTTTTCAGCGGAACTGGGAATGTCAATCTCGGCACTCTGGGCGGTTCTAACAATGTCGCGTATGGCATTAACAATTCGGGTGTCATTGTCGGTAGCTCAAGGACCAGCGGCAATCAGGAGCGCGGCTTTGTGTGGCGAAACGGTATTCTTACCGATCTTAACACCCTGATCCCCGCCAATAGCGGCATTGTCATTCGCAGCGCAAACGCGATCAATGACTCCGGACAGATTGCAGCGACAGGCACCGTCAATGGCAATACCCGCGCCCTCCGCCTCGACCCCGGCTCCGCTCCCCTCAGCTACTCCATCAGCGTGTTGCTGAAGCCAAAGAAGGGCGGCTCCGTCACTGGCGCGGGCACCTATTCGGCAGGTGCCGTCGTCACCCTCAAAGCGAAGGCAAAACCGGGTAGCGATTTCGTCAGTTGGAAAGAGGGAAAGAAGATTCTCAGCAGGAAAAAGAAGCTTACGCTTGTCCTCAATTCCAACCGCGCGATCACGGCCACCTTTAAATAGGGGGGCTAAACGTGTAGGTGCGGGGATCTGAACGTCTCGTTCTCTCCAGACCGTCTCGGGGGGGCAGATCCTTGAAAGACGCCCCGCCCAAACCTCCCCGTTTGTTCCCTGGCAGTGATCACTCAGGGCGAAGTCACGTGATTTGGAAAATGCTAAAATTATGAAATTTCTGAATCGCCTGCTCCCGCAGATCGTCTCTCCCCCACAGACAGACATCGCATGAAAACAAGCCGCCTTCTCAATCTCTCGTTTTTGTTCACCCTCCTCACGACGGGCATCGCCTCCGCCGATCCCTCCGCCGTCGGCCATTATGGGGGAACGACGACCGGAATTGTCTTGCCTACCCTCGCGGCGTTCGACTCGACCAGCCGTGGGATCATCCGGAACCTTGAAATCGTCGGGTTGCAGGCCCTCAGCGTCTCGACCATTCCGGGGATGGGCGTTCAGCCCGCCCAAGTGCGCTCGACGAACATCACCCGGCGCGAGACGCCCCAGTTGCGGCTCCGACCGAATGGAACCTTCGCCGGGACTTTTGTTCTCGATGATCCCGGCCGGCTCGACTTCCAGAATGCCGAAGTCCGGGTGACCGGCAGGCTCAGCGGCCGGCGCGGGGCGGTCACCTTCGTCATCTCGATGAACAAGACCTACGAGGATGGATCCTCAGAGGTGGCCGGTGGTTCGATCCGGGTGCCGGTGCGCCTCGCGCAGAGGCGGTGAGGATTGGCGGGGGACGATAGCGGCGGTGTGCCCGGCAAAGCGGGGGGCATCGAACGTTCCGTCCCATCGTGCGAATCATTCGATCGCGTCGAATCATTGCAGATCCGGAACTCCGGCAGCCTTGGAATAGCATGAAGATTGATCTCCGGCTGAAGCTCGGGACTGCTTTTCGGCTTGATCCGATCCGCCGCGCCCTTCAAGATCGCTCCATGAAGCGTCTCCTTTTCCTGATGGCATTCTCTCTGGGACTCAAGGCGTCCGCGGAGGAACCGGAAATCTTCACGAACGTCTACGTGGTTCCGCCGACCTTCCTGAAGCTTCAGGAGGAACGTCGCCCTTCCGCCCGCGAAGTCCTCGTCAATGCGGGGATCGATTTCCCTGAAGGAGCCTCGGCCGTTTACAACGCGGCCACTTCCCAGTTGATCGTGAAGACGACGGAAGACCGCATGGCTCTGGTGGAAAGCTACGTCGAATCGATCGTCCAAAAGGTGGAGAAACAGATCCACGTCACCTTTCGGGAACTCGAGTTTGAGAAGCTACCCCGGTTTTTTGGCGAATTTTTCGATCCCGAAACATTGCCGGATTTCGATCAGCGGAAAATCTCCCGCGTATTCGGAAATCGGGAGACGTTTTTCGAGGCCTTGAGCCAACCGCCTCGGGTGGATCTTCCCGAGGAGGATGGGCTGAAACGAGGGCTTGTCGGCGTGTTCACTGATCCGCAGTTTCAGGTGGTGATCCGTGCCGCAAGCGAGGAACTCAATTTGAAGGAGATCCCCGCGTCTTCGGTCATGGCTCGCTCCGGGCAGCCTGCGCTCTTGCAAGTGGCCGCGAAACGTTGGGGGGTCGTGCCGGTGGTCGGCGCGGACGATTTCACGATCGATCTGGAATATTATCTGCCTTCGCCCGGCGAAGCCTTCTTCCCGGACGGACCTGGTTCGAGAGAGCCCGGGAAGGTCACGATCTGGGATGGACAAACGATCACGTGGGCGGAAGAGAAAAAGGACGGAGCTTGGCGCATTGTCTTCATCACGGCAAACTTGATGGACCCAGCGGGAATGCCGATCCGTGACAGGGCGGATAAACACAAGGCTCCCGAGAAGCAGGATCCGTGAGCGGAACTACCGGGATTTCGTGTCCCTCCGTGTTACCACCTTCCCCGTTCGTGAGGGAAATTTGGCCGACTCGCGAACGGGCGGCGCATGGATTCTGAATTCAGAAAGGCCTGGCCCGCCTCGATTGCCCGATGGCCCCAATCACTTCGCCGGCACCGCGACGTCGGCGCGAACGAAATGGAGGATCATCGGTTCTTTGCGTTCAGGTGTGGAGCCCTCCTTCGCCCGTGAACTGCCCAGCAGCACGTAGCGCCCCGACATGAGGGTCACCTGGGTCGTGACTCGTTGCGTGCGGAAAACCGGCATCTCCACCGAGGAGGGGAGTTGCTCTTTCGAAACCGGCCATCGGATGCGGCTGGTCTGTTTCACGACTTCGGTCACGAGGTAGAGATCCACCGTGGCTCCATCGACTCCGAGCACGGGATCGACCTCGAAATTCACGCCTTCGTTGCGGGTCTCAAAGGCGGTTCCTCCTACCACCGTGTTTGGAGCTTCGGATTTCCCGGAGAGATCGAGGGCATTCGGAAGTTCCGGCGGGTCGAATTCGGTGGGATAGATGGTCTCATCTCCCGATTCCGTTTTCGTGCGACTGCCGGACTTGACGGAGACGACGCAAGTCTCGAGTACCACCCCTCGGCCCGTGGCGATCCATTTCTGAACCTCTTCACGCAAGGGGGTGGCGTCTCCCTCCATCCGATGCTCGAAGAGCCAGTCGCTGAAATCGGATGCCTCCACCTCGATGGTTTCGGAGACGACCTGGAGGTTCACCTTCTCTTCGTCCGCCGTCGCGGGCAGTGAGCACGATGCGACGAGCGCGAAGAGGGAACTGGCAGCGAAACGTCTCATTTCACCTCCTCCTTCTCGAGGGTCCACTTCGCGGCAGTGCTGACATCCACCCGCACAAAATTCAGCACGAGCGCATCGGTTCGCTCAGGGATCGCGGGATGGAGAGGTCGGGTCGTTCCGAGAAGGACATAGCCCCCATCCACGACAGCAACCTGCGTGGTGGTCTTCATCGTGTGAAAGGTGGGCTGCGTCGTTTTGAACAATTCGTCGATCTTCTCGCTGCTCCATTCGGAAAAGCCCGCCAACTCGACCCGCTCGGGAGTAAGATTGAGATCGATGGTGGTTTCGTCGGCACTGAGGATGGGATCGACCTCGAGCGTCACGCCGAGATTCCGCGTTGCGAAGGCGGTGGGGGTGACCCCGGTGATCGGAGCCGTGGCTCCATCCGACAAGGTCACCTCGTTTGGAATCTCGGGCGGATCATACTCGGTCGGATAGATGTATTCGTCGATCGACTCGACTTTGGACCGCTGCCCGGATCTGGCCATCACCGTCGTGGTTTCCAGGATCGTGCCCCGTCCCTCCCGCACCCACTCCTGGACGGTGCGGCGAAGACCCGTGGCATCCTGCTCCATCTGGTTCGAGAGGAGCCACTCGCTGAAGTCGGTGTGGTTGACCTCGATCATTTCCAGGATGATGAAAAGTTGCTTTTCCGGACCGGGCAGGATAGTGGCGAGATAGGCTTCGAGTTTTTCCAGTTCCGCGCGGGTGTTTCGAACAATGAGTTGACCATTCGATCCTGAGGTCACCATCGCCCCTTCCGGGAAGGAGATCCCCACAGCTTCGAGGAGTTCCTTCACGGACTCTCTTGTGGCGTCCCCACCGCCGGAATCGCTTTCAGAGACACTAAAAGGATCACGCCCCGGGATGATTTCGGAGGAATCGAGAAATGCCGACGGAATCGTGTAAACGTTGGTGAACATCTCCTCCTTAGCCTCGGCGGCTGCGGCGGCAGGAGAGGAAGGCTCCTTCGAGGTCTCAATCTGTGCTTGGAGTGGAGCGCAGATCCCCATCGGCGAGAGGGCGATCAGGAACAGGAATCGGATGGTCATGGTTCAATCGGAGTCTGATTGGAATCGGCACGAAGAAAGAGGAGCAGCAGAGAATCCTTGTCCTCCAGAGAACGTCGGGATTCGGGCAGCTTGCCCGCGCCAACAAAGCCGTAGGTGCCGTCGTGGAGAACGAGTTCCGTCTGGATCGCATTCTTTTCGAAAACGGGAGCGTCGAATGACTCACTGTCGCCACCCGCCGCCGTGGCGGTCCAATGGAGATTCCTCATGGAGTGCCCCAGTTCACCGGAGAGAGTCACCCGTGTGGTGGAGGCGTCCGGATCGATCTCCACCGCCACCTCGAGAATGGTTCCTACCTCACGGGACGCAAATTGATGTCCGGAAGGTGCCACCCCGCGGAGTGGTTCTTCCACTGTCGTTCTGATAGTGCGGGTGTTGTCGTTGATGTCCTTCTTTTGATCCGTTGTCGTCGTCACGGTCTGGCGAAGCGGATAACGATATTCGGTAGGAGAAATCACTGCGCTGACGGAAGCGATTCTCGCGCGATGGCCACTCCTCACATGGGCCACGCTGGTTTCGACAAGGCGTGCTTTCCCGCTCTTCATCCAATTCTGCACTTCACGCCGCAATTGTGTTGCAGAGGCGGGATCGACGGGATGGGATAGCGCCCAGTCTGCGAACCGGCTGCTCTCGACTTCGATCATTTCGAGCATCACGGACGCTGCGGGAGGAAGGGGTGGAGTCGCGGAAATGCGGTCGGAATCCAGCATGGGATACGCTACCGATGTTCCGGTCCCTTCTCCACAGGCTGTCAGGAAGAGGACACCACAGCCAATCCAGATCGCACCATTGGTATTCGCCATGCCGGGCGAGTATGTCAGGCCGCGCTGTCGACTGACAATCGTAAAAGCATCCCATGGGGGATAAAAAGAAAGTTATTACCACCGTCATCCCGGTTCGGGAAGATGGGTTCGGGACGAAAAGGAAATTCCCTGTAGTTGGTTAACGCGGGACAGGAGAGGTATCAACCAAACTCCCCTTCGCCCGGATCAAAAACCAGAACACTGCCGCGATCACATAGAGCGAGGCAAAGCCCGCGAGCACCGCGTTCCACCCGCCCGCATTCGCGAGCAGCCAGGGCACGGCGATGGGGAAGGCGGCGGCGCCGAGGTTGCCGCTCATGTTCGCCGTGGCGCTGACGGTGGCGACGTGGGGACCACCGAGAGACATGACGGTGGCGGCGAGGACGGGATTGGCGGTGGCGGCGCAGAACATGCCGGCACTGATCGTGAGCACAGCGAGGATGGGATCAGTCACGAACCCGGCCACGGCGATGAGTCCGGCGCAGAGGAGCAGGGCCACGACCGCGAGCCCTTGGCGGGCGAGGCGGCGGTTGCCGGAGCGGCGAAGAATCCAGTCGGAAAGAAATCCACCGAAGAGACACCCGGTGACATCGGCGAGGAGAGGCAGGGTGGTGAGCCAACCCGAATTGAGGATGGTGACCCCGCGGGCCTCCTGCAGGTAGGTCGCGAACCAGCTCGCGAAAAACATGTAACCGGCGGCGCGGCAGAATTGCTGCAGGCAGAGAAACCACATCTCGGGACTCGCGAACAAGGCGCTCCATGGCACCGTCGGCGCTTCGGAAGGTTCGGACGGTGTTTCTCCTTCCTCAATGAGATCGCGCTCGGCCTTGTTCACCGCCGGATGCAGGGAAGGTCGGTCGCGATACCAGACCGCGAACCACGCCGCCCAGAGCAGCCCCGGTACGGCGTAGAGGAGAAACATGGCGCGCCATCCGAGGCTGATGACGAGCCAGGCCGTGAGCGGTGCGGCGATGATGCTGCCCACGGACATGAAGCCGCTGAAGCCCCCCGAGGCCGAGGCCTGGGCGTTGCGGGGAAACCAGCGCGCCATCGTCGAGATCCCGACGGGCACGAGTCCGGCCTGGGCCACCCCCATGAAGGCGCGGGCGGCGGTCATGACGGCGACGCTGCCGAGGGCGAGTCCCGCCGTTGCGAGAGACCAGAGTGCCGCAAAGAGCGACAAGGCCCAGCGCGAGCCGAGCCGCTGCGCCAGCATCGCCGCGGGGATCTGGCAGAGCGCGTAGGGCCAGAAGAAGGAACTGATGAGCAATCCTGACTCCTCCTTGGTCAGGCCGAGGTCCGCGCGGATCGTGCTCTCGGCCGGCCCAACGCCGTTGCGGACGAAATAGGCGAGCGAGGCCGCTGCGCAAAGGCCGCCGAGGACGAGGTAACGGGCATTGGTGGGTTTCATCCTGACAGACCTACCAATCGGTGACGGCGCCGTCCGGGGTGAATTCGCGGAGAAGGACCTCCTGCTGGAAGGGATGCTTTTTCACCTCGTCCTCATTGATCGTGATGCCGAGTCCGGGCCGCGTGTTCGGACACACGATGCGTCCCTCCTTCTCGATCGTGAATCCCTCCTCGACGACGTCCTGACGCCAGGGCACGTCGTTGTGGACAGTCTCGCAGATGAGGTAGCTCGGTTGGGAAAAGCCGAACTCGAGCGAGGCCGCGGTGCTGACGGGTCCCTGCGGATTGTGAGGGGCGAGGGCGATGCGGTGGGCCTCGGCGAGGGCGGCGATGCGGCGGGCGGCACTGAGTCCGCCGCAGTGGGTGATGTCGAGCTGGCAGATCTCGACGGCCCGCTTTTCGAAGAGATCCTTGAATGCCTCGAGATGAGTGACGCGTTCGCCGCTCGCGACAGGCGTGGTAATCGCGGCGTTGATGCGGGCGAGCCCGTCGACGCACTCGGGCCAGCAGGGTTCCTCGAAGAAGTAGAGCCCGAACTCGTCGAGAGCCTTGCCGAATTTCAATCCCATCGCAGGGGAGGGGCGCGCGTGGCAGTCGACCATGATGTCAATGTCAGGACCGACCGCCTCGCGCATCGCGGCGACCGCGGCGGCGGCGGCGCGGACGGGCTTTTGTCCCTCGACCGGCATCGTGCTCGGCACGGCCATGCTTTTGAAGGCGGTGTAGCCGTCCGCGATGGCATGCTGCGCGAGCTCTGCGAAGCGCTTCGCGTTGTCGGCGGGCGTCTGGTAGAAGTCCTCCATTTTTCCACCGCCGAGATGGCAGTAGGTCCGCACATAGTCGCGCACGGGTCCGCCGAAGAGTTTCGCGAGTGGCAGGTTCGCGACCTTGCCGACGATGTCCCAGAGGGCGAGGTCGATCCCGGCGATGGCGGTGGCACGCACGATGCCGTGGCCGTGCCAGAAATGCTGGCGATACATCATTTGCCAGAGATGCTCGACCCGGGTCGGATCCTCGCCGACGAGGAGAGAGGAAAGGTCCTCGATCGCCCCGACGACGCTGCGGGTGTGCCACTCGAGCGTCGCTTCGCCCCAGCCGATGAGACCGGGCTGATCGGTCACGACCTTGACGAAGATCCAGTTCCGCATTCGCGCGTGGCAGACGAGGGTTTCGATGGCGGTGATTTTCATGCGGCAAGAAGTGAGGCGATGGAGTCGATGAGTTGTTCGAGCGAGCCGGCCGCGACGACGGCGATGCTCTCCTGGTAAATTCCGGTGTCGTAGAGCTCGCGCGGCGGCAGGTATGAGGCGCCCCAGTCGGCGGCGATGGAGGCGATGATGAGAGTTTTGTCAGGAAAACGGCGGCGCAGCTCCGTCTGAAGGAGGCTGTAGCTTTCGCCCTGCACTCCGATCCAAACCGCGTCGCCGATCTGCCAGAAGACGACCTGAAGGGGATAGGAATCGCCCTGAGGCAGTTCAAGGAGACGATGGAGGAGTCGCGATTTCCGCTCGGCGAGGGCGCGGAGTTCGGCGGAGCGGGTTTCGTCTCCGGCGGCCCGGGCGGCGGCTTCCTCGGATTGGAGGATGGTCAGGGCGGATTCGGTTTCGGTCACGGTGGGACGGCCGGGACGGTAGGGCAAGGGTGCCTCCCAGCGCTCGCGATGCCAGAGGGCTTTTACGGCGAAATCTTCGGGAGAAAGCGGGACGTGTTTCCACGCTCCGAGCGTTGCGCCCGAGACGACCGGGTCGGCGTAGACGAAATTCGTCCCGGCTTTTGGGAGGGATGTCAGGGTGGAAAGGGCGGCGTAACCCAGCTCGCGTCCATTGCGGTCGGCCACGGCAGGATCGCCGACAAAACCCTCGCGGGGTCCGATCTCGCCGCTCGCGCCCTGGAGGAAGAGGCAGGGAGCGCCGGTCTCGCGCTCGACGAGTTCGCGCATCGCGCCGATGTAGTCGGGACTGATGAGGGTGTTGTCCCAAGCCAGCGTCGTGGGATGACAGGCGTAGTTGACGACGGTCGCGATGGGGTTGCCATCTTCTGCCGTGACGCGGGCCACGACGAGGGAGTCGTCCACGGGAACACCGGGATTGTGACCGCAGACATACTGCGACCCGTCCCAAAAATCGCGATGGGTGCCGAGAGCGCAGCGGCCTTGGCCATAAACGATGGACGTGGGGACGAGGGATCCCAGGGCCTCCTTCGCGAGGGCTCCGGCTCTTTCGCCGAGGCGTTCGAGATAGGGCGGGATGTGTTCCCCACCGGGGAGCCCGGCGCGGTCGAGTCCCATCAAGCCGGCACCGTGGGTGTGGGAAAAGACGACGAGGATTTCCTCCCCGGCGACATGGCTGATCGCGGAGATGGTGGAGACCAGATTCCGATGCTCGACCGCACCCAGAACACAATGATCGAGGGCGACGAGTACCTGCCGTCCCTCGCCATCGAGTGGAGCAAAGACCGCCACCGTGGCGCGGAGGGGACGATGGACGCCGGTGGCCTGCTCGTGCTTCGCCGCTCCCCACATGCGGTGGTAGATGTCCGCCGGTGGCGTGATGTCGGCATGGGCGAGGGCGAAGCGGCAACGGCTCTGCGGAGTCGGGTCCTCGGTGCGGGAAAGGGCGGGCATTCCGGCGATTGAACCGGTTTGCCCGGATCGCGTCAAGGATTGCGCGGGCGGGGTTGTGCCATGGTGTTGGCGGTCTCTTGTCAGATGTGTTTCAGAATTGACGAAAAAATCGCAAGTTCTACGATGGCGGGATGAGTGATTCAGCAAACGAACCACGTGGAGGATTCTTGGGGATTCGTGTTTGGGTATGGAGTGTTTTGATCCTCACCGCAGTCCTGGTTGGAAGCTTGATCTATTCTGCGATTCCGACGGGCGGAAATCAGGAGAAACCGGTTTCGTCGGAGGCTCCGACGGTTGAAATGAGCGTCGCCAAAGCTCCACCTGCATCAAACCCTGATCCGGAATTCGACCAAGATCCCGCCCCGCCTGAATTTGAGGCCAAGACGAATCCTTCGAAGGGACCCGAATTTGTGGAGGCCGTGTTTCAGTCAGATCTCAACGTCATCCTTGTCTCGCGACCGGGGCTCGGACAAATTTCAGTCGAGAAATACGATAGTGCGGGGAACCCCACCGGGCAGCCGCTGAAGTCGGGTACTCAGGTCCAGATTCCTGATCCGGACTGGCCGGGGGAGAAGATCTATTTCAAAGTTCCGTAGCCCGCCACGAAACCGAGCGAGGTTCACTCCACGCGTGGAGCTCGTCGCAAGGCCATCTCAAAGAAGATGGCATGCGTTTCGGCCTGCCGCAGCGTGAGCGCGAGGGGTTCTTCCAGATCTCCGAGAGCGTCTTCGAACGCATCAAAATTTTCCAACTTCCCCGATTCGGGATCAAGAACGATGGGATCTTTCGAGTTGAATCGATCTTGTCGGCTGTAGGTCTTGATTCCCCCGCCGGCCTCGGTGCGAAAGAAAGTCCAGATCCGATCCGGATCGAGGGCGCCCACGTCCCTCCGATGAAGCGCGAGGTTGAAGGGCTTGACCTCGATCCCGAGATGGAGGCCTCGAAAGAGGGCTGGGTCGCCGTCGAGCCGCAGGCGAAGCTCCCATCCTCCCGGCAGGGCGGCCACTGCCCGGCGGGCGAACTTGAGGAGGTTATCGAGGTTCGGAGCAGATCCCTTCCAAGCGTTTGTCGAGGTAAGCAACTCCCGAAGACTGGCGGGAGCGCCCGCCGGAATCTCGACAGATATTGATGCCACGGTTCCCGCTACGGTTTTGGGTGGTGTGTCAGGCATTGGCGGAAGTGTTTCCTGCCGTTCTCCTCTCTCCTCCAGCCATTGGTTGAGAATGGTGAAGCGATCCAATTCACGTTGTCGCCAGGAGCCATCCACCGCAAAAACCAAACGGTCGGGATGTAGTTTGGTCAGGATCTTCGCAGCATCGTCGCAAAGTCTCGAGTGCGAACCGCTCAGGGAATTGACGTCGAAGCGGCGTCCCGTCTCCTCAAGCGACTGATAAAGCACCTCTTCGAGAATCTTCCGATTCGCCACCGGCATGCTGGTATCGTTCGGCGTGATGAAGGTGAATCCTTGACCGCTCACGGAACCGTCGCGCTGGAGGTTTCCGATGCTGAAGGACCCCGGGAATCCGTAGGAGCCGAACATGCCGGGAAGCTGGGCTCCGGTGGTATTCTGTATGGGTAGCGAGAGAAGCTCATTCTGGTTTTCACCCACAAGTGGCCAATCATCGGTCCACCCGCTCAGGATCCGACTCCGAATCCCGAGCGGCAGATCGGTCCATCCTTCGGTCAGAGCGGCAAGGGCCTCCGGCGAGGGATGACCAATCAGAAACATGGAGGCATAACCGAGAGGTCCCCGCTCTTCGGGATCGTCGGGGAATCCAGCATCCCGCCGTTTCCGCCACTCAGCGATCATGAGATCGAGCGCCTCCTCTCCTTCTCCGAGGCGATCGAGAGCGGCGGCGGCGCGGACGCGGCTCGCGATGCCGGGACCGTTGCGCATCTCCTCCCGTAGGAACTCGCTGGATCGCTCCAGCCCGCCCCTCGCGGCGATGGTCACGAGTTGGCCCCGAAGTCCGGGATCCGTGGTGGCGCGCACCGCTTCGAAGATCACCGGCAGCGCCTCGGGTCCGATCTCCTCGTAGAGCGAGGCCGCATGATGCCGAATTTCGGGGCCCCCGCTGCGGATCGCGAGGGTGCGTTCGGCTACCTGGTCGATGTCTTTGACGCTGTCCCACCAGGCGAGAACTCCGGCCTTGGCCGCACCATGTCCCCCGGAGATCATCGTTTCCGGAGAGGACGAGAAAGATTTCGTGGCGATCCGTTCGATGATCTCGACCGCGACCTCCCCGACTCTCAGGGTGTATCCGTTGTGTGCCGGAGAACGAGTGAGGCGGGTGTCGTCCATCGTCGCGATGAGCCGGGGAACCGCCGTCCTCCCTATGGCGGCGAGGCGCGCAGCCGGACTCTCCGCTCCCCGTGGGTCGAGAAACGGATCGCAGGGGGCTTTGGACATGAACTGACCGCCTCGTTGCGTTTCCAGTTGGCGGATCCATTCCGCGATACGGTCTTCAGATGCCAGTTTCGCGAGAGCTTCCTCGTCGAGAAAAGATTCGTCCCGCAATTCACAGGTCGCCTGCAAGTCCTCGCACATGGCGGCAGCTTGGACGCTTGCTTCAGTACCTGGAAACTGATCGATGAGCTCCTCAAGCTGCGCGGATACGACGGATCGTGGTACTTCGGGACGACCGTTTTCCTGAACGGCGGCCCCAAAGCGGACGGAGGCGAGTGACTCGGCGAGGTGAGTCCGTAGAGCGGGGAAGTTTCGATCCCGGGGTTCCTTCACGAGCGCGCGCCAGGCTTTTTCGAACAGAGCGCGGGACAGATCGGTTTCGCCTCGTTCCCGCAGAGCCGCGGCCAGAACGATCGCGTAGGAGGGGGTGTCGAGCATCCTGGTCCGGTCGACAGGGGGCTGGTCGAAGCGATCATACGATGAAATGGGCCAATCTGACTCCAGCCAGCGTTTCCCGTGATCCTTGAGAGAAGCCGCTTGCCATGAAACTCCGGGACTTCGCACCGGATCCCGACCAGGCGGCTCCGACGTCACCTCGGATTCGAAGCCGTCGAGGTGAAAGATGCGGGCCTTGCTTCGATCCGCTGCCTCTTCATGCAGAAAACCGTAGTGAAAGAGCGGCTTTTGACTCCCGTCGGGCAGTTCTTTCGTGTAGGGCAACGAGATCCTGACGAAATCACCTTGAAATCCCTTCCCGAATCCAAGTTCTCCGATCCAGGAGGTTAGTCGCTCCATTTCTCTGTATTCGAAGATCTCGAGATCGCGGAGGCTTAGGGCCGCCGGTCCGGCTTCGGTTTCGAGGGTGAACTCGAGTTTGCCAATCGCACCCGGGAGCGATTCGAATCGGGCGACCTCCTTTCCATCGCGGAAGGCAACAGCCCGTCCGCCCCGGGCTGCCAATTCGAAGCGGTGCCATCCGGCGTCATCGACGGGCAGCGGCACAAGCCCGGGAGGCAGAGCGAATCCGAGGGCCGCTGACCCGTGAGCAACGCGATAGCTGAAACGGAAGGTGAACTCCCGATAGTCCCGCAGAGACCGCAATGAGCCTCTGGTGGTCGAGCTCAAAATGAGTTCGTCCTCCGTCGATTGCGATTTCAGATCGCCGTTCGCTGACCATCCCTTTGTCTCCTCGAGGAGGAGGCGACCCAACCCTGGTGAATCCTCGACCTGATCCTGTCGAGTCACCTCGACGAAGAGAGCGTCGGTCTGTTCGTTGTTGCCGTCCTCATCGCGACTAAAAAATGCCTGAAGATTCTGAGACCCGGGGAGAAGGTCGACCTCCACGGAGACTTCCGTCGCCCCCGGAGTGACCCGGGTTTCGCGCCAGGGACCTCCCGATATTCCGTAGGACAATTGGGTCCCGCGGATCGGTTCGCCGGGAATCTGCGAGAAGACGAGGCGGTAAGGGCCTGCGGTCCAGGGATCGATGTTCCAGTGGCCGTAGTTTCGATCCAGGTTCGTGATCTGCTGATTTTTCGGGAAAGGTTGCTTCAGGTCAAGTCGTGCCGAAGCGTCTAGCCTCACCGTCGCCTGACCGGGCTCCCCCACGGGAACGGCCGTCTTTTCGTTGAGATGTTCGCTGTTGTGGCGCCACCATTCAAAAAAGTGGTCCCGCAGTTCCCGATCCGCAGGAAGGCGTTTCGAAGAGGGGGCGATCAGGTCGGTCCGTTGTCCGGGGTCGGTCGAGAGATCGTAGAGAAACTCCGTCGAACTTCCGCGTTCGTCCTTCAAATGAAGGCGACGAAGGGAGCCCCGCATGACGCAGACGTCCTGCCAGTGCGGGACACTGCTGTCGCGGACCGTCGCGAAAACGATCGCCCGGTCTGCAAGGTGGTCTCCGATGGGTTCCAGTCTTAGTCGATGCGTCAGATCCTTGCCGTGGACCGGAGGGCCGCCGTGAAGCGCGAGCGGGGAAAGTTGGGCCAGGGTCGGGAGCAGATCGACGTCGGCGGCGAGACCGGCGATATCGCGGCCGTGCCCGACTTCGCGAGCCGGATATCGCAACCAGAGCGAGGCGCGGTGACCTTCTTCAAACATGGGGCTGCGCTCGAGAGCGACGGGCGGTTTGGCAATCAGGGCAAGCAGCGTGGTGTCCCGTCGTCCCGATGCCTCCAGTCGATCGAGGACCTCGCCGAGTCGGCGATCCAGCCAACGGCGTTTCGCGTCGGGGCTCTCGTCCTTTTCAGAAACCGGAGCCGAAAAATCGGGCGCGATCCACCAGAGCGCTGGAGTTTCGGGATCGTTCTCCAGATCTGCAAGCAATGCATCGAACCACACGTCATTCGAATGCCCGATGAATCGCTCCAGGTTTCCATCACGGCGCAGCAGATCGTTGGTTCCGCGATTTCCCCACGCGTCAGCGAAGGAGCCCAGGTGCGACCCGCCATGAGTCAGAATCTGGAGGAACCCCTGATCCTCGGGCCGAAAGGGAGCGAAGTCTCCCAATCCCCAAGATCCAAAAAAGGCGGTTCGATAACCGGACCTCAGTGCGGCTTCCGCGATGGTAAACTCACGGGCGGGAAGCAGATTTTCCCCGGACTGATCGCCGACGACCCCGGACAACACCGCCGGTCGTCCAGTGAGGAGACTCGCCCGCCACATCGCCGGGACCGGATGAAGATGAAAATCGACGAACCGGTCGCTTGATGCCCTGAGCCGATGGAGATTCGGAGACGACGCTTCCTCGATCTCTTCCACCTCGATTCCGTCGGCGACAATGATCAGCACATTGGGCCTGACCGGATCAGCCTGAAGGTTCGCCTTGACCAGGCAAAAGCATGCAAGAACCGGCAGAAGCCGGAAGACCAGCGGCGGAGTGATCATTATTCCGACTATACGGATTCGAACGACCCTCCAATAGGAAATAAAGCCTCACCCGATCAACTCGTCCCACACCACTCCATGCACATCGGTGAGGCGCACGTCGCGTCCCGCATAGCGGAAGGTGAGCCGCTCGTGGTCGATGCCCATGAGATGCAGCACGGTCGCCCAGAGGTCGAAGACGCTCGTCTTCTTATCGACGACGTGATAGCCGAACTCGTCGGTCTCGCCGTAGATCGTGCCGCCCTTGGTGCCGCCCCCGGCCATCCAGATGCTGAAGCCGAAGGGATTGTGGTCGCGTCCGTCGCTGCCTTGCGAAAACGGCGTACGGCCGAATTCGCCGGCCCAGATCACGAGGGTTTCATCGAGAAGTCCGCGCTGTTTCAGATCGACGAGCAGTCCCGCGATGGGCTGGTCGACCTGTTCGGACATGTTGCGGTGTCCCGATTCGAGGCCGCCATGCTGGTCCCAGGGATTCGCGGCCTGGCCTCCGCCCGGTGTTTGGGGCAGGCAGGTCAGTTCGATGAAACGCACCCCGCGCTCGACGAGCCGCCGCGCAAGGAGGGCCTGCTGTGCGTAGGCCCGGGTCATGGGATTTTTCGCCTCGAAACCGTAAAGCCGCTTCGTCGCCTCGCTCTCTCGGCTTAGGTCGCAGAGTTCGGGCACGGCGGATTGCATCCGGTAGGCGGTCTCGTAGTTGCGGATCGCGGCCTCGACGGCGTCGTTCGCGCGCGTCGTGGCGGCGAACTCGCGGTCGATGCCGTTGATGAAATCCAGACGAGCCCTCTGGGTGAGGTCGCGCTCTTTGGGGCGGATGTTAGGCACCGGATCGCTCGCGTCGACCTGGAGGATGGAGGCCTGGTGCTGGGCGGGGAGGAATCCGCTGCTCCATTGTCCGACTCCGCCGTGAGGTGTGTCGGCCTCGCCGCTTTTCAGGACGACGTAACCGGGGAGGTTGGCGTTCTCCGTGCCGAGGCCATAGCTGGTCCAGGCACCGGCGGAGGGATGGCCGATGAAGGGGAAGCCGGTGTGGAAAAAGAAATTCCCCTGGGCGTGTTCGTTCACCGGACTCGTCATCGAGCGGACCACGGCGAGGTCGTCGGCGCAGTGTTGGCGGAGATACGGGAAAAGGTCGGAAATGGGGATGCCGCTTTGGCCGCCGGGAGCAAAGTCGAAGGGGCTGCCGTAGATGTTCCCGTTGTTGTTGAACTGGGTCCGCTCGACCTTCACCGGCATGGGTTTGCCGTGCAGTTCGCGCAGCTTCGGTTTCGGGTCGAAGGTATCGAGGTGCGAGACCCCGCCCGACATGTAGCAGAAGATGACGTGTTTCGCCCGCGGCCGGAGATGCGGTCGGGAAGGCGCGGAGGTCGCGGCGAAGGCCTTCGAGCCGAGCAATCCTGACAAAGCCACCATGCCGAAGCCGGTTGAGGCGCGGGAGAGGAGGGCGCGGCGCGACAACCGCTCCGCGAAGGGGAGTGATGGAGTGGCGGAGTGATGGAGTAATGGGCCGGTAGTGCGTGCGTCCTTCATACTTTTCACCTTTTACTGTGTTCGTTTATCGAAGGTAAACGAACTCTTTCAGATTGAAGATCGCATGGGCGAGGTCGCGCCAGCGGCGTTGTTCGGGATCGAGATGGGCGCCGGTCTTGGCGAGTGCATCGGCCTCATTGGCAAGGGCTTGGACTTCCGCCTCGAGCCGCTGGCGTTCGGCCACGGCGGTTTCGCCGAGGGCGGCGTCGAGGTCCTCGCGGGTGACGGGGGCGGGACCTCCGGCAAAGGCGTCGCGGGCTTCTTCGGCGTTGAGGGCACGGTCGTAGAGGCGGCCTTCGAGGATGCGGCCGCGCAGGGCCTTGTTGTTGCCGGCCTTGGTCCCGTGGCGGAGCCCGAAGAGAACCTCTCCCTTGCCTTTGGGATAAGTCTGCAGATCGGCTTTGCGGATCGGTTCGCCCCAGGGTTCGCCGTTGCGGTAGGCGCGGATCGTGCCGTCCGCGGCGTAGCTGAGGATGAGATGTACGGATGTGACGGCGGCTTCGGTTTCGGCAGGGCCGTTGAGGTCGAGGGTGCGCACGAAGCCGTTGCTGCCGGCCAACCATTCGTTCTTGCGTCGCTCGGCGAAGACGATGCTGTCGAAGATACCGCCGTTTTCACTCTGCACCGACATTACCCCTCCGCCGGATTGGTCGAGGGTGACGAGCTGGACACGGGCCTCGAGGGTCTTGGCGTTGAGATCAAAGGGCAGGGGACCGGTCGAGGCATACCCTTCACCATCGGCGATGAGGGCGCCTTCCTCGATCCGTGCCGTGCCGTGGAGGGTCAGGGAAAGGCCGGCGACGAGATCGCTTGTGCCCGATTTGAAATCCCAATGGGCGATGGGTCGCAGGGCATTTACGGTGGTGGGATTTGCGGCTTTTCCGCGCTCGGCGGCAAAGGCGGCGGCGCGCTCGGCTTCGAGGCGTGATCGGACGGGATCAATGAGGGCGGCAAGGGACGACTCGAGCTCTTTCCTCCTGGCGTCGATGACGGCGAATCGCTCCGAGTCGGCGCGGTGATGGTAGGTCACGGTGGCGAGGAAGTCCTTGGCTCCCGCCAACTCCGCTGCGCCGGGCGGACGATTGAGGGCGGATTCGAACAGCGCGGCAATCTTCACATCCTCATCCGCTCCCTTGGGCGCCTCGAGCATCCGCGTTGCCCAGTGTCCGGCCTGATCAATGAGGAAGGGATCGTTCAAGAGCGTGAGCGATTGCGCGGGCACGTTGGTGACATCGCGGCGACCCACCGAGGAGGCGGGCGTGGGGAAATCGAAGGTGGTGAGGAGCGGATCAAGGTCGTTGCGTTTCACGCGCAGGTAGAGCGAGCGACGCGGCGCGCCGCCACCGACCGGTTCGCCGTAGCGGGCCGGATCGAGTTGTCCCGAAACCGCGAGAAGGGAATCGCGGATTGCCTCCGCCTCGAGGCGGCGGAGCGGGTAGGAGGAAAGGAGGCGATTGTCAGGATCCTTTTCCAGGGCCGCGGGTGAAGGCCCTCCCGCCTGCCGCCACGTTTCGGTGAGGACGAGTTCCCGGACGAGCGTCTTCAGCGACCAGTTCATTTCATGCCGGAACCGCCAGGCGAGGTGGTCGAGCAGTTCGGGATGACTCGGTGTCTCGCCGAGCCGGCCGAAGTTGTCGGTCGTCGTGACAAGGCCCTCGCCGAAGAGATGGTGCCAGACCCGGTTCACGAGGACGCGGGCGGTGAAGGGATTCTTCTCCGAAACGAGATCGCGGGCGAACTCAAGCCGGCCCGTGCCGATGGTGGGATAGGGCGTCGCGTCGATCGCTTCGAGGAAACGGCGCGGGACGGTTTCGGCCGGTTGCTTGTGATCGCCGCGGACGTAGAGCGCTTGGTCGATGCCAGGGCGCTCCCACACGCCGGGCGCGCGCGTCGGCACGGGGATCGCGGCTTCGAGGGTGCGATACTTTGAGACGAGATCCGCGACATTGGACGGGAGTTGTTCGGTGGCATTTGGAAGCCAACCGGCCGCAACGATTTCATCGAGGAGAATGGCCTGGGCATCGGTGAGGGCTTTTCCTTCGCTCCACGCTCCGATGAGGTTTCGGAAGATGGCTTCGATCCCCCGCATCGCCGGGACAAAGTCCGACGGGGCATTTTCTCCAGGTGTGATGAGAGCGGAGAGTCCTTCGTCGTTCCCGGTTGGTGGCGCCTTGGTTCCCTTCGGTACGAGGACTGCCTCGCGCAGGCCAAACCACGAGCGCTCCGCCCCGTTCACGAGAATGGGCGCGTCGCCTCCAGTGGCGAGCTCAAGGTGGAGGCGGTCGCCTTTCCAGTAAGCGAGATCGTGTTTCACCCATCGCCAGTCGCGGCCTCCGAGATTCGTCACCGGATAGATCGTGCCACTGCGCGGGTAGTGCTGCACGGCGTAACGCATCGAGCTCTCCTCACCCGCTACCCTGACAAACAGATCAAATTCCGCGTCGAGGTCGAACGGGGCGGAGGCGAGAACGGCGCGGTGGCGGGTCGAGAGCAGGTGCGAATGCGCGCCCGACGGCAGGATGCGACCGACGACGGGACCAGCAGGCAAGAGGGTGTAGTCGCCGGCCGAAGAGGGTTGGGGCGAGGCAAGTCCTTCGCCGTAGCGGCTCCACCTGGTGTATTCGTCAGGGTCGGAGAGATCCCATCGGCTTGAGACGGCCTTTTCGAAATCCGCTGATTGAGTCGCGGCGTCAGTGACCTTGGAAAGGGCGTTGCTCCAGACCCGCGCGAGCGTCTCGGGGCGTTCCTTCGTTCCGGCGAGGTCGCGGAGAAAGGTGGTCGAGGCGCCGTTGTTGCTATTGCCTGCCGTCTTGAGGTATTGGCCCCAACTGTCGGGATCCTTGGGTAGCGCGGCGAGCCATTGTGCCGCGAGGGCCTCGCGGATTTGCTTCTTCAACGAAGTCAGTTGATCGCGATTCGTTTCCAACACACCGGGCGCATCGACCGCGATGGTCGCGGGCAAGGTGTTGGTGAAGATGCCGTAGAGCGCGTAATAATCCTTCTGGCTGATCGCGTCGAACTTGTGATCGTGACAACGCGCGCACGAGACGGTGAGCCCGAGGAAGGCTTTTGTCACCGTGTTGATCTGGTCGTCGGTGAAGCGGACGCGCTCGTCGAGGGCGTCGGTCGGGGAAAAGCCATGGAAGACCATGCGGAGGTGACCTGTGCCAAGGGCACTTTCGTTGAGCTTCAGATCGGCGTTGACCCGCGGCGTTTCGAGGAGATCGCCAGCGAAGTGCTCGACGACGAGTTGGTCGAGCGGCACATCCTCATTGATCGCGCGGACGAGGTAATCTCGGTAGCGCCAGGCGTGGGGAATCGCAGGATCCCCCTCGCTGCCGTGGGTGTCGGCGTAGCGGATCCAGTCCATCCAATGGCGCGCCCATTTTTCGCCGAAGGCGGGGGAGGCGAGGTAGGAATCGACGAGCGCCGTCCAGTTTGTTTCGGTGATCAGAATACGCGAAGCGGATAGACGGAGCGGAGCGTAGTCAAATCGGTGATCAGTATTCGGATTCTGACTACCGATTACTGATGACTGATCACCGGTTACCGAAGACGGCGGCAGCCCGGTGAGGTTGAAGGCGAGACGGCGCACGAGCGTATTGGGATCGGCGGGGGGCGAGGGATCGAGGCCTTCCTTCACGAGCCGGTCGCGGATGAAGCAGTCGATGGGATCTTCGACGCCATTCACCTCCGGAACGGACGGGTTCTTGATTGGTTGGAAACTCCACCACTGCGCTCGTCTCGCGGAGACGGCGGTCCAGTTGGTGTCTTTGGTGACGTCGTCGGGAGACGGGGCCGTGTCGCGTGGATCGGGCGCGCCCATCGCGATCCATTGACGGAAATTCTCAAGGATCGGTTGATCAAGCTTGGCCCCGTTCTTCGGCATCTTCAGATCATCGATCTCGTGGCGGATCGACTGGAGGAGGAGGCTCTTGTCCGGGGCTCCTGGCTCGATGACGGGTCCGGAGTCTCCGCCCTTTTGCCATCCGCCGCGCGAGTCGAGGAGAAGCCCGCCTTTCGTTTTGGTGGCCTCGGAGTGACATTCGTAGCATTCCTGCGCGAGGATGGGTCGGATGCGAGACTCGAAGAACTCGCGCTGAGCGTCGGTGATGGGGGCGGCGTGGAGGCCCATTGCCGCCATCGCGATGACTCCAACCACGAGCCGTCGCCACCGGGTCGAACTTCGAAAAACCAAGGAGCGGGGCCGCCCCCGGCCCCGGAGATCACCGATGGACGTTCGTTCGGGGCCGGGGGCGGCCCCGCTCCTTGAGATACCCAACGTTGTCTTGCGATCCTTCATCCCTTCAACTTCTTCTCGATCCGATCGGCGGCTTCGCGGCAGCGTTGCGCGAAGCGCGCAAACTCCTCCTCCGGCATCCGGTTGATCGGGGCCATCACGGTGACGGCTCCGACGGGCTGGCGGTAATCATCAAAAATCGGCACGGCGACGCAGTGAATGCCCTCGACGCCCTCGGCCCGGTCGACGGCGTACCCTAGCCGCCGGATGGACTCAAGCTCGCGAAGGAGATCGTCGCGGCGCGTGAAGGTCGTGGCGGTGAATTTCTTGAGCGTTTTCCCCCGGCCCCGGAGCCATGCCGCGAGTGCCTCGTCGCCCCAATGCGCGAGGATCGCCTTGCCCGGGGCGCAGGAATAAAGCGGAACGCGCATTCCCACTTCGCCGCAGACCTGCAGGGCCTGGGTGCCGCGGAATTGCTCGAGGACGAGCGATTTGCCCCCGGCCTCGATGATGAGTTGCACGGTCTCGCCGGTCTCGTCGCGGAGCCGGCGCAGGGCCTCGTGGGCGCACAGGGCGAGGCTGCGTTCTCCGGTGCGCGGTCCCGTCAGTTCGAGGAGGCGGTTCGTCAGGACGTAGGCCTTGTTGTCCTCGCGCTGGGTCGCGTAGCCCATCACGACGAGGGTTTTGAGGAGGCGGAAGACGAGATTCTGGGTGATGCCGCTCCGTCGCGTCGCCTCGGCCACGGTGAGTCCCGCCCCGTGACGCGAGAGAAGATCGAGCATGGCCAGCATTTTGGCTCCGGTCGGAGAGGGCATCTCGTCCATCGTGGACGCTGATTCGGCGAGGGTCGCTAACGGCTCCATATTCTTATAAGCGATTGTAATCGCAAATAAGACGATTTGTCACTGGCGTCATCGTGGGGTGGGAGCTTGATCTTCGGGTAAACTCGGCGACTCTCCCGCGTGTGCCGCTCCTTTGCGACGGCGGCTTTTTCGTTTCCATGATCCCTTCTTTCCTCCGCCTCATCCCCGCTCTCTTCGGTCTAGCCGCCGTCTCCCTCACCGCGCAGGAACACTCTTTCGACGCTCTCCGCGAAGAGGCGCGCAAGATCGCTGCCGCGCCCTACGTGGCTCCGGTCGACGGGCTCGCCGACTACTGGAAAAACCTCAACTACGACGGCCATCGCGACATCCGCTTCCAGATGGAGTCAGGTCTGTGGTGGAATGACGGCCCGTTTTCGATCGACTTTTTTCACCCCGGGTGGACCGCCAAACAAACCGTGACGATCCACGAGGTGAAGGGCGGTCTTGCCAATCCGCTCGCCTTTGACCGCAGTCTTTTCGACTACGGGAAGCAGGTCGTGCCCGAGGGGACCCCGGTGCCTCCCGGATATGCCGGTTGGCGGGCGCGGACGAAGCTGAACTCACCCGAATACATGGATGAGTTTCTCGTCTTCCTCGGGGCGAGTTATTTCCGAGCCGTCCAAGCGAAAGGTCACTATGGTCTCTCGGCCCGCGGACTCTCGATCAACAGCGGCTTGCCCGGCGTGCCGGAGGAGTTCCCGAATTTCACCCGCTTCTACCTCGAGAAGCCTAAGGCAGGCGATCCCTCGCTCGTGGCCCAGGCCCTCCTCGAGGGCGAGAGTGTCGTGGGCGCCTATCGCTTCACGATCACGCCCGGTGAAGTCACGACGATGGACATCGAGGCCGAGCTGACCCTGCGCCGTCCGGTGCAGCAGCTCGGCATCGCGCCTTTCTCATCGATGTTCTGGTACGGTGAGGGCACTCATCCGAAACCCTACGATTTCCGTCCCGAGATCCACGACAGCGACGGGTTGCTGATGGAAACGGCCGACGGCGGCTGGCAATTTCGTCCTCTCGAAGTGACCAAAGACCAGATCCGCCACTGTGTCTTTTCCCTCGAGAATCCGCGTTCCTGGTCGCTCCTGCAACGCGACCGTTCTTATTCCTCCTATCTCGATGTCGAGGCCGCCTACCACAACCGCCCCAGCGTGAAGGTCGAGCCGGTCGAGGGATTCGCGAACGGCAAACTCCATCTCATTGAATTGCCGACTGAAGATGAGACCAACGACAACGTGATCCTCGCCTGGGAGCCGCAGACCCCGCTCGAGATCGGCAAACCCCACCGCTTCCACTACCGCCTCCACTGGCTGCGCGATCTGCCCGCGACGGGGCTCTTCCAGGTGAAGGCGACGCGTTCGGGTAATCCCGTGCAGTTGCCAAAGCAGGTCCTCATGACGATCGAATTCGCCAAACCACTCGTCGCCGAGCCGAAGGTGGGCGACCCGAAATGGGACGACATCACCGGCTGGGAACCCGAGGTGACGATGAGCCGCGACGAGGTCGAACTCATTCACGTCGGACTCTCCGACCTCAGCATGGCCAACGTCGACGACCTCCCCGCCGGACTCGGGAAAAGCCCCGACGTCCACATGCCCCAGGTCCTCCGTGCCTTCTTTGTCTTCGAGCCGGAAGACGGGGTGAATGAGATCGAACTCACCTGCGAGCTGAAGGACAAAGACGGGAAGGTCGTCTCGGAGAAGTGGCTCTATCTTTGGCGGCGCGGGTGAGAGCGATCTCTGCTCACGTCAGCCGTTTTGATTCACCAATCAAACTCCCGCAGAATCCCGGCGAGGTGAAACCTCACCTGTCGCCAGTTCCGGCAGGGGCAGCACAGGTGCAGAAAGATGCGCTGCAAGCGGCCGGGGAACTGAAAATCGCTGGAGGTTTTCACGGGAGAGACGTCCTTTTTCAATTGGACGTCGGAAACTCCCGCGAAATTCGGCTCAGCTCAAAAACGAGCACACATACTGGCAGATCCCGTCCTTCACCCGGATTGTGAACCCGGACTTGGCGGGCACTTCGAAGGCGGTGTCGGCGGCGTAGCTCGCGGTTGCTTCCTGACCATCGAGCACGACCTCGCAGGCTCCATCGGTGATGGCCATTTCTTCGGCGGCGTCGGTGCCGAAGTGATATTCGCCCGGGTAGATCAGGCCGAGGGTCTTCTTGCTGCCGTCTCCGAAGAGTATGGAGTGACTGACGACTTTGCCGTCGAAGTAAACGTTGGCTTTGGCGACGGCGGTGACGTTTTCGAAGTTCATAAAGTTTTCAGAGGGGAAGGATTTCAGGGATCAGTTTTCGGACTTGAGACGGCGGCTGGCCTGGGTCTTGAGGCGGAGGGCGTTGAGACGGATGAAGCCGGTGGCGTCGTCCTGGTTGTAGGCGTGTTCGGCTCCACCTTCCATCGTCGCGACGGCTTCGTTGTAGAGGCTGAGGGGCGAACGGACTCCTGCGGCGATGACGTTGCCTTTGTAGAGCTTCAGGCGCACTTCGCCGCTGACATACTTCTGCGACTCGGTGACGAGGGCTTGGAGGGTCTCGCGCTCGGGGGCGAACCAGAAGCCGTTGTAGACGAGCTGGGCGTATTTGGGGATGAGCGAATCGCGCAACTGCATGACCTCGCGATCCATCGTGAGGCTTTCCATCTGGCGGTGGGCCTGGAGGAGGATGTAACCGCCGGGGGTCTCGTAGACGCCGCGGCTCTTCATGCCGACGAAGCGGTTTTCCACCATGTCGACGCGGCCGATGCCGTTGCGTCCGCCGAGGAGGTTGAGGATGCGCATGACGCCATAGGGAGTGAAGAGGGTGTAGTCACCGGACTGACCCTGTGCCTTCACGTCGCCGAGCTGGGCGATGATCTCGGCGAGACCTTCGTGCTGGAGGCCGATGCAATTGCCCTTTTCGAAGAGGAGTTGGAGGTATTCGGCGCGGTCCGGGGCTTCCTCGGGGGAAACGCTGAGGACGTACATGTCGCGGTCGGCCTCACCGGAGGGATCGTACCAGGGATCCTCGAGGACACCGCTCTCGAAGCTGATGTGGAGGAGGTTGCGGTCCATCGAGTAGGATTTCTTGATGGAGGCCTGGACGGGGATGTTGTTTTCGGAGGCGTAGGCGATCATCTCGGCGCGGCCGGGGAATTGATCGCGGAAGCGCTTCTGACGCCACGGGGCGATGATCTGGACGCCTGGGGCGAGGGAGGCGGCGGAAAGCTCGAAGCGGACCTGGTCGTTGCCCTTGCCGGTGGCCCCGTGGGCGATGGCATCGGCTCCGTTTTCGAGGGCGGCCTTGACCATGCCTTCGGAAATGCAGGGACGGGCGATGGAGGTGCCGAGGAGGTATTGTCCCTCATAGATGGCTCCGGCCTGGAGCATGGGGAAGATGTAGTCGCGAGCGAAGGTCTCCTTGAGGTCGCCGATGATGCACTTCGAGGCACCGGTCTTGAGGGCTTTCTCTTCGAGGCCGTCGAGTTCCTCGGCCTGGCCGACATCGGCGCAATAGGCGATGACCTCGGCCTGGTAGGTGTCCTTCAGCCAGGTGAGAAGCACGGAAGTGTCGAGACCGCCCGAGTAGGCGACGAGGATTTTTTTGACGTTTTCGCTCATGGGGAAAGTGGGAGGTGCCGGGTTTTCGGCCGGGCGGCATTCTACGTCCCGAAGGCGGGCTTGCAACGGGATTTGGGGAGGCGAATCCCTCACTTCTTCGTCTTCACCGCCTTCGCTCGTTCGGGAAACAAGGTGCGGCAGATCCCGCAGACGGTGCCGTCACAGCCGCGGGCGGTGCAGTGTTCGCGGCCGTAGAAGATGATCTGGAGGTGGAGCTTGTTCCAGAGCATCTCGGGGAAGGCTCGTTTCAAATCGCGTTCGGTCTGTTCCACGTTTTTGCCACTCGACAATTTCCATCGCTGGGCAAGGCGGTGGATGTGGGTGTCGACGGGAAAGGCGGGCACGCCGAAGGCCTGGCTCATCACGACCGAGGCGGTCTTGTGGCCGACGCCCGGGAGAGCTTCGAGGGCCTCGAAGTCGGCGGGCACTTCACTACCATGCTGCTCGACGAGGATCTTCGACAATTCGGAGATGGCGGCCGATTTCCGAGGAGAAAGACCGCAGGGTTTGATGATCTCGCGGATGGACTCAACGGGCACTTTCGCCATCGCGACGGGGTTGTCGGCGAGGTCGAAAAGGGCGGGAGTGACGGTGTTGACGCGTGCGTCGGTGCACTGCGCGGAAAGTAGCACCGCGATGAGGAGAGTGTAAGGATCCCGGTGATCGAGCGGGATCGGAGTCTCGGGATAGAGTTCCTCTAGTCGATCGGCGATGTAGGCGGAGCGCTCGGCCTTCGTCATCGCGCGAGGAATCGTGATCCGGGCAGTGGATCAGGCGCTGGTGCCGGTCGGCGAAAGAGAGATCGAACCGTTGCGGCCTTTCTTCTCGATTTCGTGCAGCATCTCGCGGACGTGGTCGGCGTGACGGACATTCTTTCGCTCGTCGAGGATCTTGCGGCTTTCCTCAAAGGAACCCCATTCGAGGACGCGGATGGGGACGTTGCGGACGCCCCAGTCGTTCATCGTGCCCTTTTCGGGTTTGTAAATGTCGATGGTCTCGGTGCCGACGAGGGCGCTGCCGTAATCATCGACGACATATTCGTAGGGCAGACCTTCGATCATGAAGCGGGTGCCGAGGGGATATTTGGACCAATCGGCGGCGGCACTGCGAACCTGCGAGCCATACTGGAGGGTATTCCCGGCGGCGCTTTTGCGGCCATACTGCAAGTGGTCGGACTCGGAGTGGGTGTAGGCCGTGGTCCGCACCATCATGATCTGGTTGGTGGGTCGGTTCGAAACGGGCGTGCGTGGGACGGAGGCGAGGGTCGTCGCGGGTGCCGTGGATGCGGGCTTCGGAATGGCGACGGGATCGACCACCGGAGGGGAGGGGAGCCCAACAATTTGATTGGACGAGACGGCACTGAGGGGGGCGGTCGGGTTGGTTCCGGCGGGCGCGGCAGCGCTATCTGCGGGATTGGCGCCCACTGCGAGGGCCTCGGTAGCGGGCGTCTCTTCGGCGATCTTGGCGACGGCCTGAACGTTTTGGCGCGAGAGGGCGGAAAGGTTGGACGAAGTGCTCGTGCAACTGGCGAGCGTCAGAGCCCCTGCGGTGGCGAGGGAGAGGGCGGTGAGCCGTTGGAAGATTTCAGTGGATTGCATGAGCGCGAATCTCGTCCTGTTTTAACCGTTTCCGGCGCAAAGTCAACGTCGGGGAACCCGATCGCAGTTAAACTCTACCCTAAATAGTTTATAAATACTAGAAATAATGAAGGGAGAGAGATGGAAAACCAGAGATTTTTCTGCCAGACCTCTCCTGCCGGATGCTGGACGGGGCTGGAGGAGAACTTCTTAGGTTAATTTAAAAATTTCTTTCCAGAGTGTATCGGCGGTCAGGGGAACTCGCGAGGAGGCTCGGCACCGGCGTAGGGCGCGATACGCAATTTTCGGTCGGAGGTGATCTCGACGGCGACGTTCCCGGCACTCTCCAGATCGTAGAGTGGGATGTGTCGTGTCGAGAGATGATCTCGCAGGGTCTGGGGGATGCGCTCGGTCTCGGGAAAATCGGCGTGGGTCGAAATGACGGCTTTGGGTGCGATGGCATCGACAAAGGCGGTGAGGCCCGAGGGTGCGTCGGCATGTTGACCGCGGATCCAGAGATCGGCGCGGAGATCAGCGCCCGACTCGAGCAAGGTGCGCTCGGTTTCAAAACCGCTGTCCGAGGTGAGGAGGAGGGACCGTCCGGCGTAGTCGATTTTCAGAACAAGGGCGCGATCATCGGCGAGGCGACCGGGGCGCAGACTCGAGGGGTGGAGCACGGTGATCGAAACCTGGTCACCGACGAGGAGGCGTTGGCCCCGGTCGAGTGTCGTGGGGGTGACTCCGAAGCGCTGCGCCATCTCGAGAATCTCACGATGCGTCGGGGACCGGTTTTCCACCGCGGATTCGAGAAGGAGGCCGGGGCGGAATTGATGGATCGCGGCCGGTGCCGCCCCGAGGTGGCCTTCATCGCCGTGGGTGAGGACGAGCGCGTCGATCCGATTCAACCCCCGGCTTCGCATCAAGGGCAGGACGCGGCCCTGATAGGTCCGGTCACCTCCGCTGTCGATCATCCAGAACAGAGGGGATCCGTTCTCATTCGGAATCTCAAGGAGAGCGGCGCCTTCGCCACGTTCACCGACGAGATCGAGGCGCAAGGCCTCTTCCTGCCCCTCATGCGCCCGATCCCGGCCGGTGTGGATCATCGCACCGGGCAGGCTCGAGAAGAACTGGGCCATGGAGGTCATCGCGATCGAGACGATCACATTGAGCCGGTTCGCCACGAGGGTGAGCCAGGTGAGGTGGAGGCCGTAGGTCACGAGCGAGGCGGCGGCGAGGCCCATGACGACCCCAGCGACGGGGACCATGAAGACGTTCGCGAGAATTCCCACCGGCGAGACGCTCTGGAAATGCCAGGCAAGGAGTCCGAGCGAGCCGAGCCACGAGGCGATCGAGACGGCAAAGAGGGCGGCGATCGAGCCCGTGATCCGGTCCACCGTGCGGCGGGCCGGACGGATGAGGCTCTGCGGCACGAAAGGATCAACGAGAAAGGGTTTGGCGATCCGGTCGCTGAGAAGTGGGGCAAAAAGGGCGATGAAGACGAGGACCGCGAAGGAGAGTTGGAATCCCGGGAGGAAAAGCGGTTGGGGATCCCAGGCCAGGAGAAGGATCGCGGCGAAGCCGAGGCTGTTGAGGAGGCGCGGCTTTTCACGAAGCGAATAACCTGCGAGAAAGGCGCAGGCCATGAGGGCAGCGCGCACCGCCGAAGGACTAAGTCCGGTGAGCACCGCATAAAATAGCACCAGCGGAATGATTACCGGCACGGCCCGCGAACGCGGCACTCCAAGCGCGGCGGCGATCCAGGCAAGCATCCCGGCGAGGATCGCGACATTGAGTCCGGAGACGGCGAAGAGGTGCATCGTGCCGCTGATGCGGAAGTATTCCTCGAGTTCCTCGGGCGAGTGCTCGCGGGCACCGAGAGCCATCGCGGCAATGAGGCGCGCGTAGGGCTCGTGTTCTTTTGAGATGCCGAGAAGCAGGCCTTCCTCGAGCTGTCCCCGGAGGCGGAGGGCGTAGCGGACGAGCCCCGAACCGCGGCGGTGCTCGAGGAGTGCAAAGGTATCGCCTTCGCCGATTTCGAGTTTTCCGAGCGAACCCGACTGACGGAAATAGAAGGCCCTCGCGTCAAAGGCCCCGGGCACCGCCGGGCCCTCCAGCGGGAGGAGTCGTCCGGTGAAGCGGACCGACGTGCCGTAGTCGAGGGAGCCGGGCAGCTTTTGCACCCAGACCGGCACGCGATGATCGCAGGAAAAGACACGGTCGCCAATGACGAGACGCTCGAGTTGCATCATCGTGGAAATCGAGCGCGCCCCCTGATCGACCGAGTCGGCGATCCAGCCCTCGCCTTCGACGCGGATCGTTTTCCCTTCTTCGAGGGCTTGGGCGAGGGGAAAGGCGTGGATCCCGGCGAGGCGTTCGTGCTGGCGCCATCCAAGGAGAAGTAAAGCGACAAGGGCACCCGCAGCAGTGACGGTTAGGACGCTGCGGTGATAGCGCAGCCAAGCAACCCATCCGGCGAGGAGCAGGGTCACGATCGCAAACAGCCCCGTTCGACCTTGATCGATCATCGCGATCCCGGAGATGCCGGCAATCGCTCCCAAAACCAGCGGCCCGCGCTGGATCGAGCGTCCGATTCGCGCACCCCACGAAGCCAATCGTCGGGTGATCGAGAACGTTGAATCGGGGCGGGACATCAGAAAATTGAAAAAAGACAGTTGGCAATCGGGCTCGGACGGATACATTCGCCTTCCCCACTCGGTCACCACCGCCGGGGAGCTTGAGTTTGAAGCTCACTTAGTTTTTAGAAATTATAAAAATTAATTGAAACTTTATAAATCTCGGCAAAGTTGTTGCGAAACGCGGGTATAGCTTAGTGGTAAAGCCCTAGCCTTCCAAGCTAGTTATGTGGGTTCGATTCCCACTACCCGCTCCACTTCGGCGGTGATCATGAAGTTCGCAATTTTTCCTACCCTCGCGGTATTCGCGTGTTTGTCCGGCTCCCTTGCGTGGAGTTCGGAGTCTGCTCTCGATTCGGAAATGGCCGTGGAGACGCTGCGCGCCGGTCTCGAAGTCCATCCTGATCAGGCCGTGGTGCTCTTTCAGGACTCGCTCCAGACGAATCCCGACTGTGCCCGGGTTCTCCTCGCGGCCGCCCTTGAAACCCTCGGTGATGACGCCGCGGCGGTGATCCCGATTCTCTACGCCGCGAGGCTTGAATTTCCCGAAGAGGACGCCGCTTTCGCCGAGGTGATGCTCGACACGCTCCCCGAACTCGCCGGCGAACTCCGCGCCGCCTTTGCCGCCTCGCCTGAGGAAATGCTCGCCGCCCTCGGAGCGGAGTCCGAAGCCACGACGAGCGAGACTGTCGCCGTTCTGGAGGAGGGCATGCCGTCACCTGATCTCGCCGCCGAATCCGCCGCGATGGATGAGGAAATCCGCGACGCCATCGCCCGCGTCAATGCCAAGACCGCAGGCAAGGCTTGGCCCGAGCAGGAGGTCGTGGTTTCTCCCGTGCAATTCAAAAAACCCGACGAGGTCCGCATTCCCCGCAAGTCACGTCAGGTCGACGAGTCGAGTCTTTTCAATCACCTCATGCTCGACCGCACCGACGAGCGCGCGATCGCTCCGGGCCTGGTGAAAATTGACGATGGCTGGAGCCCCTCCGGTGAAATCCGGCTCGATGAGACGAAGTTCTCGAACGACGGACGTGAAGCTTCCACCGCGCCACTGGAAGCGAAAGTAAAGGCGATGTCTCCGGCGGGATCCGTCGGCCTGCCCAAACGTCCGGTGCTACCCCGGTCGAGCGTGTATTACATCCCTCCCGCAGCGGGGAGCTATGAGTCGACCATCGACCTCGAGAACGGAGAAGTCGCTCCTCCCGCGCTCATCATCCGACCCGAATCGGCTTCGCCGACGAGTCCGAAGTGACGGGAATTTTTCCTGATCACAAGCGCGCGGGATCGAAAGGCGTCACAGGGGCCTGCCCGCGGGCCTTTCTCTCAAGAAGTGGTCGCAGGCGCTCCATCACCCGGTTGTTTTCCGGCGTTGGATCGAGTGCGAGGTTCTCGAATTCCCCCGGATCCGCGGCGTGATCATAAAGCTCCCGTCCGGCTTCGCCCTCGTTCCACTCGGTGTAGCGCCAGCGTTCCGTGCGCAGGCTGCGTCCCATCACCGGGGCGGACAACCGATCATCGGCGGGACGCAGGATCTGGGTGACCGCCCCGCCTTCCCAGGCCGCGAGTGGATCGTGAAGAAGTGGCACGAGGCTGCGCCCATCGAGACCGCCGGGCGCCGTCAAACCGGCCGCCTCCGAGAGCGTGGGATAGAGATCGACGAACTCGACGACCCTCCGGCAAGGCCGGCCGTTCCCCCGTGCTCCCGGCCAGCGGATCAGTAGCGGAGCGCCGGCCGATTCCTCAAAGAGGGTGCGTTTTTGCCAGACCCCGCCGTGTTCACCGAGATGAAAGCCGTTGTCGCTCCAAAACACGACGAGCGTGTTTTCGGCAAGGCCAAGTTCGTCGAGCGCGGCAAGGAGGCGGCCGATCTGGGCATCCACGAAAGAGACGCAGGCATAATAGGCCTGCCTCGCCTCAAGCAACGTTTTCTCATCAAGTCCGTAATGCGGAACGGGATTGTTGTGGGCAAAAGCGGCCACCGGAATGTCGGCCCGGTCGTCGGCAGGAGCATAGGGGAGGCGCAACGACTCCGGCGGATAAAGATCGAAGTATTTCCTGGGAGCGACAAAGGGGGTGTGGGGACGAAAGAAGCCCACGCCGAGGAAAAAGGGCTTTTCGCGAGGTTCGCCCATCAGACGGATCGCCTCGGTCGCGATCATGCCGTCGGTTTGTTCCTCGTCGGTGCCTTCGGCGGCGAGCCAGCTGAGCGCCGCGCTGATCTTGCGCTGAGGTTCGGCATTGAAGACGAGGCCCTCGTCGGTCTTGTCGCGGCCTTTCGGATTCACCGTGAGTTGCCAAGAAGCGGCATCGTCGAAGCCGTCCGTGCCGATGGCGGCGGGAACATCATAATGGTAGATCTTGCCGACGCGGGCGGTGAAATAGCCCGCCGCCGCGAAGTGCTGGGGAAGGGTTACGACATCGGGGAGGGCCTCCCGGAAATGGCGCTCGAGATCGTAGACTTGGGTGTGGTCGGGACGGCGTCCCGTCATCAGGCTCGCGCGGGCGGGATTGCAGAGCGGGATTTGATGGTAAGCCCTCTCGAAACAGACGCCTGACGCGGCGAGGCGGTCCAAATTCGGCGTTATTGCCAGCGGATCGCCATAGCAGCCAAGGGTGTCGGCGAGGTCATCGGCGGCGATGAAGAGAATGTTGGGCCGGTCCGCAGCCGTGCTATGGAGGAATGTTAGGGTTATCAGCGCGACGGGAAGAATCCATCTCATACGATTCGGGTGGGGGCTTGAGGTCATTGGATCGTGGAGACCTACGTCCCCATCACATCCTTTCGCAAATCCCGCAGCACCCGCAATTCACCCCAGTCCGCGCCCCGCATTCGTCGGGCTCCGGTCGTGCGTTTTTCGCCGAAGCGTTTCCGCATGGCCTGCTCGCGCTCGAAGACCGCGTTCACGAACTCAGCCGTGCCCAGCACCGCGCCGTCGCAGAAGTATCGCACCCGGTGGCGCAGTGCCACTGCCACCGGCATCACTCCTCCCTGCTCGACCACGGCATCGACCGCTGCCTCCGTCATCCCGCTACGACTTTCTTGTCCGAGATCCGGATCACCGGTGACCTCCCGCCCTTCCTGATAAAGAAAGACCCGATAACGCGCCGCCGTGCGCCGCCAGTCATGACGGAAATCGCCATCCTGCAGGGCCTCACTCAGCATCAGGCCGAGTCCGTCCCGCGCCCTTTGCCCCCGACTGCCGCCCGCGAGGGCTTCCGCGTAGCCGCACCAGCGATAATCCTCGGGATTCGAGACGATTCCCGCCCGCACCGGATTCAGGTCGATATAGGCCGAGATGGTGAGCAGAGCCCGTTCGCAGTCCTCCACCAGCACGCTTTTGTAGCGCCCTTCCCAGAGCGTCCCGGTGCGGTCGAGGCGTTTGTTCATGTAGAAGGTCACCCGCAGTTTGAGTTCCTTCAAAAAGAGCGAGAGATCGCCGCGTCGTCTTTCATAGCGGTCGAGGATCTCCCGGTGCCAGGCCTCGTTCCCGGAGAGGCGGGCACGCTCCAACTCCTGCCTTACGCCTTCGACCGTATCGCCATCGTAGAGCAGTGGCAGCACCGCCAGCAGACCGTCCTCATTGAGCGGCGCGAGCGTTTCCCGGTCCGGTACCTCGAGGAGGAGGTGAAAGTGGTTCGACATGAGGCAATAAGTCACCACCCGAACCCCGGAAAAGGCCTCCTGATTGCGGAGGATCTTTCGGAAGACCTCCTTGTCCCGGGCTTCAAAGACCTTGCGCCTGTCCACGACGCGGGACATCACGTGGTAGAAAGAGCGGCCTTGTCCAAGCAGTCGGGCAGTTCTCATTGGTCGGGTCTGGAGTGGGAAAGGGACTGATCGATCGTTGAGGATTCCCATCGGGCTGGCAAGCGAAAACTTGCTATTTGTCTGTCCCTCTGTCTCACTGTCACGTCAGACACAATCACTCTGTGACAGTCGGCGCTTGGTAGATTGGGAGATCACTGATCGCGTTGTTGCGATTCCGAGGTGCTTCGGGGATAGATGCAGGATGAATCAGGCTTCTCTCATTGCCCTTCCGGCTCTTTTTTTGATCTGCACGTTCGCCTCCGCGGAAAAGCCGGATCTCGCTGAGACCGCTGTCACGCTGACGCTCGGTGTTTCGGAGGGCAATCCGCGCAATACCGAGGGCGACTTTGCCGTGTTGAAGGACGGCAGTGTCCTCCTCATCTACACGCGCTTCACCGGCGGCGGGAGTGATCACGATCAGGCCGATCTCGTCTCTCGCGTCTCTTCCGACGGAGGGATGACTTGGACGGGCGAGGATCGCGTCGTTGTCGCCAATACAGGTGGGCTCAACGTGATGTCGGTTTCGCTCAATCGTCTACAGGACGGACGCCTCGCCCTTTTCTATCTGGAGAAAAATTCGCTCACCGATTGCCGTCCCGTGGTTCGTTTCTCTAGCGACGAGGCCATGACCTGGAGCGAGACGGTCGCGATCGTTCCGGACGATGAAATGGGCTATTACGTGCTTAACAACGACCGGGTGGTGCAACTCTCGGGAGGCCGACTTCTCGCTCCGCTCGCGCTGCATCACCGTCCCGACTGGGAAAAGCCCGATTGGAATGGCGAGGTGGGCGTTTATTTCTCCGATGATGCGGGTGCGACCTGGCAGCGCTCCGCGGGCTGGCAAAAAGCGCTCGATGCCTCGGGCAAACGCATCGCTGCCCAAGAACCCGGAGTGGTCGAGTTGAAGGACGGCGGGGTCCTCATGTTTATCCGCACGGGAGCCGGTGAACTTTATCAAAGCCGCAGCGCTGATCGGGGTGCGACGTGGTCCCTTCCAGTCGCGATGGGAGTGGCCTCACCCCAGTCACCCGCCTCGATCGAGAGGATCCCCGGGAGCGATACTCTCGCGATGGTGTGGAACGACCACTCCGCCCTGCCCGTCCCCGAGCGCAAGGCGCGCACCCCGCTCAGCCTCGCCCTTTCGAGGGACGAGGGGAGGACATGGACGCCTTCGATTGCCATCGAATCCGATCCAAAAGGCTGGTATTGCTACACCGCAATGGAGTTTGTCGGCGATCGCCTCCTCCTTGCTTATGTCGCTGGCGATCAGTCACCTGGAAAACACCTTTCCGCGAGCCGGGTCCGCCGTATCGCCCTCGATGGTCTCCGCTGAGTGCGTTTTCCGCCCCGAATTTGCCAAAATAGGCGCGGGATTTGCCGTCGGGGCGAGGGAGCCTCCTCGCGCGCCTTGACCTCGGGCCGGTTTTTGGCGACAGGTTCCCCATGAATCTCACCAAAACCGCCTTTGGCTCCTGGAGCGGGGGCCGCTTCATGCATTTCGGTCAACGCCTCGACGAGGATCGATGGAGGAAACTCGCCCGTCAGGCCTATGATCAGGGTGTCCGCACCTTCCTCACCTCCGACGTCTATGGGATCGGCAAGGGCGACGAACTCCTCGGCGAGGCGCTGGATGGCATCGATCGCGACAGCTACTGCCTCGTCGCGATGATCGGTCACGACATCTATGACGGTCTCCGCGACGGCGCGAAGGGCTACGCCCGCTTCACCGATCCCGGCCTGCGGGGGCCCGACGGATATGCCGAATACCTCGAGCGGGCTACCGCCAAGTGCGCCGAGCGCTGCCGCACCGATCACTTCGATGTCGTGATGCTCCACAATCCCGATTCGATCGGCTACTCCAGCCCAGAGGTCTGGTCGGCCATGGCCGGGCTGCGCGAAAAAGGTCTCACCGAGCTGACCGGGATCGCTCCCGGACCCGCGAACGGTTTTGCCATCGACATGGCCTACTGCCTCGAGCATTTCCACGAGAACATCGCCTGGGCGATGATCATCCTCAATCCGATGGAGCCTTGGCCGGGGCGTTACGTCCTTCCGGTGGCGAATGAATTCGGCGTCGATATCCTCGCCCGTGTCGTCGACTTCGGCGGAATCTTCCACGACGATGTGAAGGCGGGTCACTTCTTCCGCGACGGCGATCACCGCACCTACCGTCCCGCTGGCTGGATCGAACATGGCAACGAGAAGCTCGAACAGATGCGGCCCATCGCCGAGAAATACGGCCTCACCATGCTGCAGTTCGCCTGCGCCTGGAATCTCAGCCAGGCCCCGGTGAAGTCGGTCGGTCCGACCTTCATCCAGGAAGCCGGCGAAGGGGCTCGTCCCATCGAGGACAAAATCGCCGAATTCGCCGCCCTGCCCGACATCACCCTCACTCCCGAGGAAGTGCAGCAAGTCTTCGAGATCGGCAACAACGAGGGCTGCATGCAGCTCAAGGGAGCCAGTGTCCGCCACGAGGGTATCGAGCCGCAGCCCGACCACTGGCCGATGCGCCCCGAACTCGAGCCTTTTGCCTCCAAGTGGCACTTGAACCCCTCTTGGTAAGGGCCTTTAGTGCCCGACCGGGCAGATCATCCTCTTTCGGAAGCCCCGGGAACCCCTTCCCGGGGCTTTTTTCTTCATGGAGACCCTGACTGATACCCAAAACCAGCCCGATTCCCGCAACCTCGCCATCGACCGGGTCGGGGTGAAGAACCTGCGTTATCCTCTACGCATCCGCGACAAGGCGAACTCCGAGCAGGGCACCGTCGCGACCATCTCCATGGCCGTGGATCTGCCGAAGCACTACAAAGGCACCCACATGAGTCGATTCGTCGAGGTGCTGAATTCACACGGCCCCGTCCTCGACGTTCATACCATTTCCGGCATCCCGGCCGAACTCCTCGAGCGTCTCGACGCGCAGCAGGCCCATGTGGAGTTCCGCTTTCCTTTTTTCCTGAAGAAGTCGGCGCCGGTGACAAAGCGAGAGGGCCTGCTCGACTACGAGGTCATCTTCGACGTCGACGCCTCGCGCGAGCGCACCGACTTCACCGTCACCGTGTTGGTTCCCGTGACGACGCTCTGCCCGTGCTCAAAGGCGATCAGCGCCCGCGGTGCCCACAACCAGCGTGGCATCGTCACCTACGCGGTGAAGTTCAGCAGCGAACCCATCTGGATCGAGGATCTCATCCGTCTCGTCGAGCGGTGTGCGAGCTGCGAACTTTACAGCGTGCTCAAGCGCCCCGATGAAAAGCACGTCACCGAGCAGGCCTACGACAATCCCGTCTTCGTCGAGGACCTCGTCCGCAACGTCGCCGCCGCCTCAAACCTCCAGGAGGGCATCGCGTGGTATCGTGTCGAGGCCGAGAACTTCGAGTCGATCCACAACCACAACGCCTACGCGGTGATTGAGAAAAAACTCTGATCTGCCGGTTCTCTCAGGAATTCACGGCGCGACCGGCACCAGCTCCCCGAGCCAGCCCCGGTGATTCAGCACGAGCGGCTCGCCCGTCTCGTCAGGGGCGATGAGAACGGGGTTGAATCCCGCCTCCTTTGGCTCATGGATCAGCGTCACTTCGGTGGCGCGGGCATTGCGGTCTTCCGGTGGACGAAGCGCCCACACTTTCCCCGCGCCCCAGTCGGCGAAAAGATAAGAGCCGTGGAGGTCGCCGAGCCGCGACCCCCGATAAATCATGCCACCCACGATGCAGATGCCATCACCGTCGAAACGCGAGTAGCTGTGCACCGGGTCGATGTAGGGTGTCGAAGGGATGACGGGCGATTGCTCCTTCCGGCTCTCGAGCCGCTCCGTGCCGTCGCGTTCGCTCCAGCCGTAGTTGCCTCCCGCGATGATGCGGTTCACCTCTTCGAAGCGGTCTTGACCCACATCCGCCGCCCAGAGTTCGCCCGTTTGGGAATCAAAGGAAAGCCCCCACGGATTCCGGAAACCGTGGGCGTAGATCTCGCCGCGCCACTCCTGCTGGCCGATGAAGGGATTGTCGACCGGGATGCGGTAGGGCCGCTCGTCGTCGTCCGTATTCACATCGAGCCGCAGGATTTTCCCTTGGAGGAGAAAGGGATGCTGCGCCATGCGCATCGGATCATCACGAAGTCCCCCATCACCCACCGAAAAGTAAAGCATGCCATCGGGACCGAAGGCCATGCTCCCCGAGAAGTGGTCGGCGAGCTGGTGCGGGATCTCCATGAGGATGCGTTCGCTCGAAGGATCGGCCGCAAAACGCCCTTCTGGCACGGTCATGACGCTGAGGACGTTGCGTCGGGGATCGGACTGGGAGTAGGAGAGGTAAACGCGGCGATTCCGCGCGAAGTCGGGATGAAAGACCACCGCATGAAGCCCCGCTTCGAAATGGATCTCGTCCTTCAAGAGCGGACGCAGGTCGAGAAAGACCGGGGAGTGCGACGAGGTCCGGTCGGCAGGGAGGACATGGACGAGACCACGCTGGAGCGCGACGATGCCGCGCGGAGGATCTTCGGGGGTGAAAGCAACACTGACGGGACAATCCGGGTAGGTGATCGAAGGATAGGCAGGTTGCACTTCAAACCGGTTCTGGGCCGAAACCGGATCCAGGAGCAAAAAACCGGGCAACAGGGCGAAGGCGAGGCGGGTGATCATGGCAAGGAAAGGGGTGGCGCAATCACGTATAGCAGCCTCCGTTCCGTTTGCCCACGGCTCTTTTGGGTCATTCGTGTTTCCTGCCGGATCTCGATGGTTTTCCAATCACAGATTTCATTCCGTGCGTGTCAGATCTTTGGCCAAGACGTATCCCCCCACATCCGCATTCCGGCGAGATTCTCGGAAAAGCCGGTCGATCTTCATCGCCGTCAGCCGGCCGAAGTGGCGAACCGTCGCGACGAGATTCTCGCGGTCTCCCTTGCCGGAATCGACGAGTTGCCCCGCGTAAGCCATGGCTGCGGTGAGGGCGAAAAGTTCGGCCCCGATCTCCACGAAGCGACCAAGGAGAACCTGCTTTTTCTCCAACTTCGGACCGTGTCGCAACATCGCTTGGAAGAGAGCGCGGGCGAGACGTTTGCTGAGCGCGCGTACCTGCCGTGAGTCGGAACGCAACTCGGGCAAGACGCCGCGATTCCCTCGCAGAACCGGCAGGCACAGCATCGGATACCAGCGGCCGTAAAACCACGCCGAGCGGAGGGCCGCCTTGGCGCGGTCCTTCAGCGGCAGGGTCGAGTTCAAAACCGGGCCGCCCATCTTCAAGTGCGGGTCGAGCGCCTCGCGGGCGATGAGGAGTCGCATGATCTCGCTCGATCCTTCGAAGATTGTGTTGATGCGGCTGTCGCGGAGGAATCGTTCCACCGGTACCGGGTCCTCGCCGCGGGCGGCGAGGGAATCGGCGGTCTCGTAGCCACGCCCGCCGCGGATCTGCATGGTCTCGTTGACGATGTCCCAACCGCGTTCGGTGCCCCACATCTTGGCGAAGGCTGCCTCGATGCGGATGTCCGCCTTCTTGTCGCGGTCGACCAGCAGCGAGACGTAACGCACCATCGCCTCCATCGCGAAGGTCTCGGCCTTCATCTTCGCCAGTTTCTGGGCGATGGCATCGTGGCGTCCCACGGGAGATCCCCATTGGACCCGTTTCGTGGCCCAATCGGTCGACCATTCGAGGCAGCGCTTCGCCATGCCGACGCAGGCGGCGGGCAGGGTGATGCGCCCGGTGTTGAGTGTCGTGAGCGCGACCTTCAGTCCCCGCCCCTCGCCGAGGACGACATTCTCCTTCGGCACCCTCACCTGATCAAAGCGGATCACCGCGTTGTAGAGGGCGCGGAGCCCCATGAAGCGACAACGATGCCTCACCACGACGCCGGGCGTGTCCATCTCGACGAGGAAGGCGGTGATCTTCGGGCGGGCGGGAGTCGAGTCGGCCATGCGCGCCATCACGATGATGACGCCCGCCTTCACCCCGTTGGTGCACCAGAGCTTCTCGCCGGTGATGATGTATTCGCCGGTCGTGGCGTCGAATCTCGCGGTCGTTTCCATCTTCGCAGGATCGGACCCGACGTTCGATTCGGTGAGGGCGAAGGCCGAGATTTCCCCCTTGGCGCAACGGGGGAGGAACTTGCGTTTTTGTTCCTCCGTCCCGAAGACGAGGAGCGGCTGAGGCACCCCGATGGACTGATGCGCCGAGAGTAGTGCGGTGAGGTTTCCGCAGTAGGAGCCGAGCAGCATCGCCGCGCGCGAGTAGTTCGTCTGCGAGAGTCCGAGTCCGCCATATTCGCGCGGGATCTTGATGCCGAAGGCGCCGAGATCCGCCAACCCTTTGATGACCCGGTCGGGGATCTCGCCCATGCGATCAATTTCGTCGGGATCGACTTCGCTCGCCAAAAAGGCCTCGAGCCGCGCGAGAAAGGCGTCCCCCTGATCCTCATCCTCGACCGACTGCGTAGGGAAGGGCAGGATCGTATCGAAACGCGGACGCCCCATGAAGAGTGATCCGCCGAAGCTGCCGCCGGGCCCCGCCTGGACGCGGGCTTCCTCGGCGAGTTCGAGCGCGGCGCGTTCCGCCGAGGTCATTTTCGAGGTGTCGATGACGGAGGTGGGTTTGTCAGGCGTGTGGGTTTTCATTGGGGTAAAGACGGATCAGAGACGATTGAGGGATGACGAAGTGCCGTGCAGCGGCCCGCCCCGGAAAGGGGCGTAGCCGGTGCCAAGGATGATCGCGAGATCGACGGTGTCGGCGTCACGGACGAGACCTTCCGCGAGGCAGTGCTTCGACTCCTCGACCATGAGTTGGTTGAGCCGGGTGGCGATTTGTGTTTTGTCAGGGAGATCGCGAGGTGCCTTGGCGAAGCTGTCAGGGGCGGCCTTTCCGTCATCGTGACGATAAAAACCGCGTCCACTCTTCCTGCCGAGATGTCCGGCCCGGACCAGATCGGCGAGGAGAAGGGGCGGAGCGAAGCGCTCGCCGAAGGTCGTCACCATCGTGTCTGCGACGTGCGTGGCGACATCGAGCCCGATCTCGTCGAGGAGGCGGAGCGGACCCATCGGCATGCCGAAGTCGAGCATCGCCTCGTCGATCGTCGCGACCGGCACACCCGCCTCGGCGAGGCGTCCGGCCTCGATGAGATAGGGCATGAGAATGCGGTTGACGAGAAAGCCGGGCGAATCCTTCACCACCACCGGCGTTTTGCCGAGGGCTCGCACGAAGGCGAGGGCGCGCTCGACGACTTCGGGAGTGGTGAACTCCGTCGTGATGATCTCGACCAGCTTCATGCGGCTGACCGGATTGAAGAAATGCAGTCCGATGACGCGTTCGGGGTGGGTGATGCCCTCGGCCTTGGCGAGTTCGGTCACGGACAGAGCCGAAGTGTTGGTCGCGAGGATCGTTCCGGGGGCGGTGCGGGCGCAGAGGTCGGCGAAGATTTTCTTCTTCACCTCGAGATCCTCGATCGCCGCTTCGATGACGAGATCGCAGCGATGCAGCGGAACGCGTTCCGCGCTCGGTGTGACCAGGTCGAACTTGCGACGCGCCTCGTGGGTCGTGAAAATGCGCCGTTTTACCGCCTCCGCGAAGAGACCGGAGACCGACTTCATTCCCGCCGCGACACGCCCCGGATCCAGGTCGGCGAGGATGACGGGGACTCCGCGCGAGGCAGTCATCTGGGCGATGCCCGCACCCATCACTCCAGCACCGATCACGGCGGTGCGCTCGATACAGGGAAGCGTCTTCGGGTCGAGAGAGGGATCGTGACGGTAGTGCTTCGCCTTCTCTTGGAGGAAGAAGAGCCGGAGGAGGTTTCGGGCAGCGTCCGTCTCCACCAGCCGCACGAAGGCATCGCGCTCGCGGGAGAATGATCGGCCAAGATTACCACCCGTGACCCATGACCCGTGACCGACGACCTCGAGCGCCGCGAGAGGGGCCGGATAATTCCCCCGGGTCTTCGCCAACAGTTGCCGTTTCGTCAGACTCCGGATCACCACCGCCGAGATCGGGTTGTTGGTTAGAAAAAACGATTTCCGTTTTGGAACGGTCTTATCGAGCAGCGCGATGGCACGTTCCGTCAGGCGCTCTTTCGGCACCACTTCGTCGACCACGCCGAGCTTGCTCGCGTGTTTCGCGGTCACTTGTATTCCATTCAGGATCAGATCGAGCGCCTTCGGCAGTCCGATCAGCCTCGGCAAGCGGGTCGATCCGCCCCAGGCCGGGAGCAGGCCGAGCTGGGTCTCGGGCAGCCCGAGTTTGGTCGCCGGATCGTCGCTAGCGATGCGGCGGTCGCAGGCGAGGGCGAGTTCGAGTCCGCCGCCGAGGCAGGCGCCATGGATTGCAGCGATGGTCGGCATGCCGAGCGAGGCGATTCGGGAAAAGACCGCCTGTCCTCGGGCTACGACAGCTTCGAGCGCTTCGCCGTGGAGCTTTCCGAGCGATTCCAGATCAGCTCCGGCGAGGAAGACGGAGGGTTTCGAACTGACGAAAACGAGCCCCTTCACCCCGTAGCGCACCACCGCGCGCAGGGCGGTTTCGAGTTCATTGAGGAACTCGGCATCGATCACGTTGGCGGATTTGTCAGGGTGATCGAAGGAAATCACGGCCATTCCTTCGACGAGCCGGAGATGGAGCCGGCGTTTTGCCGGGACACGCCTCGTGTGATGGCGCTTCGGGGTTTCGAGTTTCGGGGTGATCGTGTTCATGGAGGGCTTTCTTCAATTAGAGGGTTTCGAGCCAGGCCGCGCCGCCCTGACCTCCGCCGATGCAGAGGCTGACGAGGGCGTGTTTGCCGCCGGTGGCCCTGAGTTGTTTCAGGGCGGTGAGGACAAGACGTGCGCCTGTCGCCCCGACGGGATGCCCGAGGGCGATGGCCCCGCCCTGGGGATTGAGCCGGTCTTCGGGCAGAGCGAGCCCGTCGAAGGGCTCGGTCTTGAGCAGCTTCATCACCGCGAGGACCTGTGCGGCGAAGGCTTCGTTGATTTCGACAAGATCGGCGTCGTCGGGACGCAGACCGATGCGCTCGTGCAGGTCGCGGATCGCGAAGGCGGGACCGAGTCCCATGCGTTTCGGATCACATCCACTCCACGCGAAATCGACGAGGCGTCCGAGCGGCGCGAGTCCGAGCGATTCGGCCTTGGCTTCACTCATCACGAGCAGGGCGACCGCTCCGTCGCTGATCTGCGAGCTGTTGCCCGCGGTGACCGTGCCGGTGTTCCTTTCAAACACGGGAGCAAGCCGGGCGAGGGCCTCTCTCGTCTGGCCTTCGCGGATGCCGTTCTCGCGATCGACGAAACCGGCGTTGGAGTCCGGCAGGTAGACCGGCACGATTTCACGGGCAAGGGCGTCCCGAGCAGCGGCGGCCTTGAGATGGGATTGAAGGGCGAATTCATCCTGCACCTCGCGGCTGATGTCGAACTCGCGCGCGAGCAGTTCCGCCGTTTCGCCCATGTTCAGGCCCGAGACCGGATCGGTGAGGCCGAGTTTCAAACCGACGACCGGGGCAAAATCAGCGGGACGAAATCCGAAGGCCGCGGCCGCCTTTCCGCCCGCAGATTTCGCCCGCGACAGTGCCGCGAACTTGGCGGCCGCGACCAAAGAGAAAAAGAGAGGGATGCGGGACATGTTCTCCGTGCCCCCGACGATGAAAACTTCGCCACGGCCGGCATGAAGACGATCGGATGCGACGGTGAGGGCCTCGAGACCGCTCGCGCAGTTGCGATGCACGGTCATGGCCGGGACGTATTCCGGCAGCCCGGCACGCAGGGCGATGACGCGGGCCAGATTCGCCGCATCGGCGGGTTGGGAGACGCAGCCGAAGATCAGCTCGTCGACGATCCCGGGATCGATCCCGGTGCGAAGCAAGAGGGTCTGCACCACCACCCGACCCTGTTCGGTCGCGTCGATCGCGCCGAAGTCCGTGCCCATTTTCAGGAAGGGCGTGCGCACGCCGTCGATGATCACGAGGGTTTTGTCAGGATCGTGTTTCATGATTCGGTGAGGGTGGAAAGTTCCGGTTTCCCTCCGGTGGCCGCTGTCTCTCGGTGATCGACAAGTTTTTCCTCCTTGAGAGCACGGCCAACGCCTTGGAGCGAACGGAGATGCTCCGCATTGTGAAACTCGATCCGGTTCGGCGTGAGTTCGGTGGTCTTCCGGAAACGATCCTCGATTTCGTGGGCGAGCGAAGGGCGCGAAACCCGGCCGCGCGGGGCGACGTGGACGATGATCTCGTCGACTTCGAGAGGATCGTCATTGCGTTTGCGCAACTCGATCTGCCACGATCCGACGCGGTCGAGGTTGTCGAGGAGGTTTTCGAGTTCGTTGAAGTTCACAAGGGTGCCCTTCACTTTGCCGAGACGGAGGCGCTTCATGTCCGTGACTCGCGAGATCTCTCCGACGAGGCGCGGCATCGATCGGCCGCAGGCGGGGCAGGGTGCATGGATGAGTCCGCCCGAGATGCGGTCGCCGGTGCGGTAGCGCAGGACGACGCTGCCGCGGCTGTCGAGCGGGGTGAAGACGATCTCGCCGGGTTCACCGTCGCCGAGGACGAGACCGGTCTCGGGATTGATGATTTCGACGATGCCGAGGTCGGGCGAGAGATGGTAGCCGGGAGGCGAGTCCATCCCGTGTCCGGGGCACTCGGGCCAGGCCATCTTCGCCTCGGTGAAGCCATAGGTCGCCATCACGTCGACCTTGCCCGCGCCGAGTTCGGCGCAGAGGGCGCGCAGCTTGCGACGGGTGCCGGGCGGTACCTTTTCACCGCCGAGGACGATCTTGCGGAGATTCGGGATGGTGAGCCCGCGCTCCACCGCGAGCGAGAGGAGGTGGTAGAGGAAGGTCGGCATGCCGATGAGGGCATCGGGCTGGATCTTTGTGAGAAAGCGAAGGTTGCCCTCGGTGCCCATGACCTTGCCTCCGCCACTTGAGAGCATGAAGGTTCCGTAGCCGAGTCCGGCATGATGCGCCTGCCAGAAGGCGAGGTGGGGAGCGAAGGGGAAGAGATTGAGATGCCGGAAGACAGGATCCGACTCGCAGATTTCCATCATGCGGCGGCCTGTGATCGAGAGCAGGTCGAGGTCGTGCGCGGTGTAGAGAAAGGGCACCGGTTCGGTCGATCGTCCCGTCGTGCTCGTCAGAAGGATGGGACGGTATTCGTGCTCGAAGCCGGCCTTCACCGCGGCGCGTCCGTGGCGCAGAGCCCGCAGGATCGTCGCAGGACGTTTGCGGAGGATGGCCTCGTCCGGTACGAGGACAAAGTCCCTCGTTCGCGAACCGGTCGCGGGATCATCCACGAGATGACGTTTCGAGGTGAAGGGGATCTTCGCGAGATCTTCCACCGATCGGATTTCGCGAGGGTCGATGCCTTCCTTCGCGAAGAGCTCGCGGTAGTGTTGGGAAAAGGGCGCGACCTGATCGCTGAGATAACGCCGCAGTTTCACTCCTTGGAGGTGCCGCAGTTCGTCGGCGGAGAGGTGGTCCCAGTGTTTGGTCAGGGTGGTCGTGTTCATGACGCGAGGCAGGTTTGGGGTTCGGAGGAAATTCCGGCGAGCGCGAGGATCTCGGGGAGACGTGCCTCGGCGGCGAGTCGTCCGAGCTCGATGTAGGAGCGGTAGCTCGTGTAGTCGTGCCAGCGCGGCATCGGGCTTACCGCGCGGATGACAAGGTCGGCGTGCGAGGCGCTGCGCTCGACGAGGCGCATCTGCGATCCCATCGCGGCCCCGCGGAGGATGTCGAGGAGATTGCCCCGGGCAAAGAGGTTCACCTTTTGGTTGAGCCACGAGCAAGGATTCCGCCAAGGCTTGAAGTCCTTCGAATTGTGCCTGAACCGGCGCGCTTCCCCGGGACGCGGCAGCACGTTCACGGCGATGATCTTGTCGACCCTGCCATGTTCTCGGAGGGCGTCTACCGGGATAGGTTCGGAGACTCCGCCGTCAATGTATTCGATGCCGTCGCGCGTTACCGGGACAACGATTCCCGGAATGGCGAGGCTCGCGAGGATGGCAGAGGCGACGTCGCCATCGTCAAGGACGGTGCGGACATAACCGTTCAACTCCGTCGCGACGCAGTAGAAGGGTTTCGCAAGCTCGTCGAAGCTCTTCTCGCCGAGGGTGCGGCGGAGGCGCTTGAGGATTTTGCGCCCGTGAATGAAGCCGCGGCGGGGCGGCAGGGCGGGATCGACGATGCTCCAGAGATCGCTTCGCTCCACCATCGTGGCGGCGAGGGCCTCGAGTTCCTTCCCGCTCAACCCCGAGGCCCACATCCCGCCGACGTAGGCGCCCATGCTCGTGCCAGCAATGGCGGTGACGGGAATGCCGTGCTCCTCGAGGACCTGGATCACGCCGATGTGGGCGAGTCCTTTGGCCCCGCCGGCGGAGAGGGCGACGCCGATGCGCGGTCCATTGCCGGGATTCCGCGCCGGCACGACGAGACCGCCGAGTGGAGGAGGCGTGTGGAGATGGAAGCAGGCTGCCATGATCGTGTTGCTCTGTCGGCAACCGGCAGCCCGTCTCTCGTGGGGTCCCCGGGATCGCCCCCTTTTGGTCGGGGTGCTTTCCTCGGTGAGGATTCTGTCAGGGATTCTCGCTTTTCTCGGGGGCCCCGTCGCGATGCGGGCGGCATGTCGCCGGGGGTGGTGTTACTTCAGTGGGTTTTGAAACTTCCGCGCCCTCTTACGATGGCGCTCTATGGATTAGACGAGCACCCCTCGTGATTCGTTCATCGATTTTGATCGAATTCGTCCGAAGATGCGTTTTTGATAGGGTCTTCCCGAACCTTCATGCGCGATCCCGATTGGCTCCGGCTTTTTCCCGACTCCGACTTTCGTTGGTCGATGAATCTTCGTCCCGGAGACGCACGTGACTTTTTCTCACCGGCGGAGGGGCAGTCGGATGCGTTGGAGGAACGGAGGCGCTTGCTTGAATCCCATCCGCATGAATATGCACTGCTCCCACCTGGGCAAGAGGATCTCATCAATGAGGCGATCGACCAACTGGGAGTCTGGAGCGGGCTCCCGTTGCAAGGTGCTCTCGATGCGGGAAGGCGCCTCGCCCCGGATTGGGTGTTGCTGCGTGCGGGAGAGGACGGAATCCACCGCGTCGCCGCAGGAGTGGTGTGTTTTCCCTCGGGTTGGTCACTTCCGGAAAAAGCCGGGCTCCCGCTTGCGGAAGTGCATGGTCCGGTCCCGCGTCTGAACGACGCGCTCGGACGGCAGATCGACACCTTCCTCGCGAAACTCGTTCCCGGTGCGGAATGGGAGCGTGAGAACTGGGGACTCAGCGCGGACGCGGAACTCGATCATCACCCCCGCCATCGGAGGCCGAGGCTCCATGGTTGCGAGACGCTTTCCGCGGTTTGGATCCGGCTGGAGCGTCAGCTCTTGGTGCGTTTGTCAGGTGGCGGAGTCCTCTTCGGGATCCATGTCAGCAACCATCGCCTGGTCGAGGTGGTTGACTCGGTCGACGGTCTCTCCGATCGGATTGCCCGGTCCCTAAGGACGATGCCGGAAGAGTCGGCCCGTTACAAAGGGATCGCAAAGGCGAGGTTGGCACTCGCCGACCGACTCGCGACTCGCGACACGTGATTTTCTTCACCCGAGAACGCCCTCGATGACATGCCCGTGCACGTCGGTGAGGCGCATGTCGCGGCCGCTGAAGCGGAAGGTGCTTTTGGTGTGGTCGATGCCCAACAGGTGCAGCATGGTTGCATGGAGATCGTACATCTCGAACCGATCCTGCACCGCCTTGTAGCCCCACTCGTCGGTCGCGCCGACGCTGACACCGCCCTTCACGCCGCCGCCGGCCATCCAGACAGTGAAGCCGAAAGGATTGTGGTCGCGACCGTCCGCGCCTTGGGCGAAGGGAGTGCGCCCGAATTCACCCGCCCAGACGATGAGGGTGGAGTCGAGCAGTCCGGTGCGGCGCAAATCCTTGATGAGCGCGGCGATGGGCTGGTCGACGGTCTTGCAGTTCTTGGTATGGCCGTCGAAGAGATTGCCATGCTGGTCCCAGCGGTCGCCGTTGCCGTTCGGACAGGTCAGCTCGATGAAGCGCACTCCGCGTTCGACGAGGCGGCGGGCGAGAAGGCACTGACGTCCGAAGGTGCGGGTGTTTTCGTATTCGGCGTCGATGCCGTAGAGTTTCTTCACCGATTCGGGTTCACCGGTCAGGTCTGTCAACTCCGGCACCGAGGACTGCATGCGGAAGGCGGTCTCGTAGTTGCCGATCATGCCCTCGATCTGCGGATCATGGCCGCTCGCGGTGAGGACGGATTGGTCGAGTTGGGAAATGAGACGGAGTTTGTTCCGCTGTAGTTCGGGTTTGGATTCGGCCGGGCGGATGTTCGCGATGGGCTGCTCGCGCGGCAGAAAGACCGAACCCTGGTAAGCCGCGGGGAGGAAGCCCGATCCGAAACAATCGAGTCCCCCCGGGGGAATGAGTCCGCCGTTGAGGACGACGAAGCCGGGCAGGTTGCGGTTCATCGTGCCGAGGCCGTAGCCCAGCCACGCGCCCATGCTCGGTCGGCCTTGGAGTCCGCTGCCGGTGTGGAGGAAATAATTCGCCGAGGTGTGCTCGGAAAATTTCGAGGTCATCGACTTGATGAAGGCGATCTCGTCGATCACCTCGGGATCGGCGAGAAAGGGAAAGAGGTCGCTGACCCACGCGCCGCTCTGGCCGCGCTGCTTGAAGGCCCATTGACTCTTGAGCACCTTCCCGACATTGTCAAACTGCGTGGGGGCGAGTTCCCCGATGACTTCGCGGGGATCGCGTCCGTGGTATTTCTCGAGGTGCGGCTTGTAATCGAATGTGTCGACCTGAGAAGGGCCACCGTCCATGTAGAGGAAGATCACGTTCTTCGCCTTCGGCGGAAAATGCGGCGTGCGCGGAGCGAGCGGATCCGACGGAAGCGAGGTCGCGGCAGCGATCGACTCCTCATGCAGCAGAGCCTGCAGCGCGACGCCACCAAAACCTAGGGCGCAGCGGCGGAGCAGATCACGTCGGCTTTGCGGACGGATGTGGAAGTTCTGGCAATGCATCGGGATTGGAATATTAGCGGAGGTAGAGGAAATCCTTCGAGTTAAAAACCACGTGAGCGAGGTCGGACCAGACCCTCTCGTCCCGGGCGCCGTAGAGGGTGGATTGTTCGTCGAGAAAGGCGGTGAGGGTGTCGATGGTGGTTTTGTCAGGGGTTCGGCCGGTGGCAGATTCGACCATCCGGGAGATGCGCTTGGTATCGTCGAGTCCGGGTTCGGCGAGGAGGCGGGTGGCCCACTTCTTGGCCTGGTCGGCGACGTAGGGATCGTTCATCAGGGCGAGGGCCTGGGCGGGGACGTTCGAATTGCTGCGGGCTCCCTTGGGTCCGAAGGGATTGGGCATGTCGAAGGTCATGAGGAGTGGAGGGAGGAAATTCCGGTAGATCGATCCGTAGATGGCGCGCCGGCCATTGCCGTCGAGCGGGCCGCTCGGACGGGCGCCGCGGCCGGTCATGAAATCGGTCCGGAAGGTCGGCACAGAGGGACCGAAGAGGGCGGGATCGAGCGATCCCGAGACGGCGAGAAACTGATCACGGATGGCTTCGGCGGAGAGTCGGCGCACCGGCATGCGGTGGAGGAGCGTGTTGGTCGGGTCGGCCGTGGCGAGGCGATTGGCGTCCATGTCAGGATGTGGCACGGAGGCCTGGGCGTATGCGTTGGTGAGGACGAGCGTGCGGATGGTGTGTTTCAAGGACCATCCGTTCGCGACGAAGTCGGTGGCGAGCCAGTCGAGCAGCTCGGGATGCGAGGGCATCTGTCCCATCGGCCCGAAATCATCAACGCTGGGAACGAGGCCGCGTCCGAAGAGGTGATGCCAGATCCGGTTTACCGCGACGCGCGAGGTGAGCGGATTCTCCGGCGAGACGGTTTCCTCGGCGAGAGTCAGGCGACTGCCTTCCTTGCCCCCGAGGGCGGTGAGAAAGCGGCGCGGCACTTCCTCGCCCGGACTCCGATGGCTGCCGCGACCGTAGACCCGCGCGTTTTCCGGCGTGCCCTCGGCCATGGTCAGGGCGAAGCGCTCGGGCGGGAGGGCGGCGGCGATCCGGCGTCCTTCGGCGAGGAGGGCTTCGGTTTCCTTGGAGGGTGCGGCGGTCAGCGCGAGCGCGGATTTCTCCGGAGCAGGGCCGGACTTCTCCGTGAAACGGATCTCATCGATCTCGTAGTAGCCAGGGCCGGGATCGACGAACTCGAGGTAGGCGCGGTGACCACGATATTTCTTCAGATCGCCATCGAAGCGCATCCACGCGAATTCGCCCTTCGTGTCGGGGTTCTTGTGAATCGTGTTGCGGAAGAGGAGGGGCTGATGCATCGCCATGTGATAGTTGTCGATGACGACGCGCATCATCCCGCCGCGGGCGCGCAGGCGGACGTGGATGACATCGCCGTCGATCGTGAACGTCGGGGAGCGCAGCACGCCGCTGTGGCCTTCGCCGAGGCGTGCGCTCGAAAGGGTGCCTGGCGTGGTGAGGACGAGGCCTTTTTCCAAGGTGAACTTGGGCGAAGGGCCGGTCGGGGCAAAAGCCTCGCCAATGATGGACCAGCCGGGCTGGAGATCCGCGCTATCGAAGTCGGCGAAGAGGGCGGCGTCGGGTTCATCCCTGGCGGGGGGAATCGGTGGGGGTGTCGAAAGAGTTGCATCCGCCTTCGCGAGCAGTTCCCGCTGTTTCGCGGCGGCGGTGGCGCGTTTCCCTCCCGGATCCATCGACCGTTCTGTGCGGGCGCTGCTGTGGAGGTAGCCGGTGAGGGCGTAATAATCCGCCGTCGAGATCGCGTCGAACTTGTGATCGTGGCAACGGGCACACGAGACGGTGAGCCCGAGGAAGGCCTTGCTGTAGACATCGATCTGGTTGGCCTGGTGGTCGGATTCATCGGCGAGCACGTCGGTGGGTGCGTGGGTCGCCTCGTTCAGGTACCAGAAGCCGGTTCCGAGGATCGATTCGTTGAAACCTTCCGTCGCGTGGCGCCGCGGATTGGAGAGGAGGTCGCCGGCGATGTGCTCCTTGGCAAAGACGTCGAAGGGCACGTTCTCATTGAAGGCGCGGATGAGATAGTCTCGGTACTCGAAGGCGTGATCGATCGGGTAGTCGAATTCGTGACCGTGGGTCTCGGCGTAGCGGACGAGATCCATCCAGTGACGCGCCCATTTTTCGCCGAAGTGCGGCGAGGCGAGGAGCGCATCGACGACCTTTTCGCGGCGATCCGTTGAGGTGTCTGTCAGGAAGACGGCGATCTGCTCAGGTGTCGGGGGCAGGCCGGTAAGATCGAAATAAACGCGTCGCAGCCAGGTGCGGTCGTCGGCAGCCTCGGCGGGACGAAGCCCGGCGGTCTCGATTTTCGCGAGGAGGAAGGCATCGACCGGAGTGCTGGCCCAGATGGTGTCCTTCACGGCGGGAACAGCCGGCTTCACGATGGGGCGCCACGACCAGTGTTCGGCATGCCGCTTCTCAAGATCAAAGCCAGCGCCGGCGACCTTCTTGCCGGTCTGCGGCACGGATTCCTCCGGCCAAGGGGCGCCACCCGTGATCCACTTCCGGAAGTCCTCGACCACGGCCGCGGAGAGTTTCTCCTTCGGCGGCATACGCAGGTCGGGATTGCCGTAGGCGATCGCCTCGACAAGGAGGCTGTCATCGGGTTTTCCGGGAACAAGTGAAGGTCCCGTGTCTCCGCCCGCGAGGAGGTGCTCGAGGTGATCGACCTGCAACGATCCTTTTAGCTTCTCGGATTCCGCGCTGTGGCAGGAATAACATTTCTCCGCGAGGACCGGCCGGATCTTTTCTTCGAAGAAGCGGGTCCCGTCTTCCTTCGAGGAGAATTCCGCGTGGACGGGAGATGCCAGAAACAGAAGTGAACCTAACAAACCACCCAAAACGATCACGCTTCCATGAGGTGCCGCGTTGAAGGAAGGCTGCGAACAACCCTCCACCCGCCAGGACCGGTGACCCTTCGTCGTCCGCCCGTTCATTTTCTTTCCACTTCGCATCCAATTGAACCTTACGAAACTTCCGCGCACTCCGTCGAACCTACAAATCCCGGAGGGACACAAATTGATACGATTTTCGCATGCGGATTGGCATAATCCTCCGCAATTGTGTAGATTTCCGTCCAGTTTACGCGATTCCGCCATGGCACGCCCCCAGTTGGAAGTGATTCCCACCGGCCCCTCGCAGGCCTTCATTTTCAAGATCGACCAAGACATCTGGCCGGTCTATCACTACCATCCCGAGTTCGACATCCTTCATTCGCTGAAGGATCACGCGGGCGAATTTCTTTCGGGCGATCACATCGGACGACTCGGGCGCGGCACCCTCATCATGAACGGACCGAACATCCCGCACGCGCTCCATTCGGGGAAAGTCGACGAAGCGGATCCGGCGTTTCCTTCCCTCGCCGTGATCCAATTCTCGCGCGAGTCTTTGGGCGAAGACCTTCTGAGAAAGCACGAACTCCAGCCGGTGCGGGAATTTCTCGACGCGGCGGCGCGGGGCTTCGAGTTTCACGGCGAGACGGCGCGGCGGGCCGGCGAACTTATCCTCGAAATGGAGACGCAGAGTCCCTTCGAGCGGTTTCTCCAGCTCCTCCGGCTCCTGAAGTTCTTCGCCCTCTCGACGGAGAAACGTCCGCTCGCGAGCCCGGCCTATTCCCCCTCGCTCAAGGCGCGCGACATCTCGAGGCTCGACGAAGTCCTCGCCTGGCTGCGGCGACATCGGGCCGACCCGGTCACCCTCGAGCAAGCGGCGACCGTCGCGAAGATGAGCCCGAAATCCTTCTGCCGTTTCTTCAAGGCGAACACGGGCAAGACCCTCGTCGAATACCTACACGAACTCCGCGTCGGCGAGGCCTGTCGGCAATTGCTTGAGACCGATCTTCCCGTTTCGGAGATCGCGTTGGAGTGCGGTTTCAACAATCTCTCGAACTTCAATCGCCGCTTCCGCGAATTGAAAGGAATGACGCCGCGGGATTACCGCAGGCAGAATCCGATCGATCCGGCTGAGCAGGGGCGGGGATTGCCGGTTTCAGCAGCAGTGGCAACGAGAGAGGTCGTGTCTTCGACTCCATCAGGAAAGGGCGGTTGAGGCACGGGGTGGATTTGCGTTCTTGCAGCCCGATTTTTTCGGGTATACGGGAGCCGAAGTGACTAAAGAGAACCCGCGACACGGGTGAATCCCATGGAAGACCATTTCGACCCCCGCTTTCCCTCGATCGAGCACCTGCGTGCCCGCAGTGCCCGGCAATTGCCGCGTTTCGTACTCGAATATCTCGAGGGCGGGTGCAATTCCGAGATCAACCTGAGGCGCAACACCGACGAGATCCGCGAGGTCCGTCTGATGCCGCGTTACCTCGGCGAGTTCAAAGGCGCGGACCTGAAGACAGAACTCTTCGGCCAGACCTACGAGGCCCCCTTTGGTATTTCCCCCATTGGCCTGCAGGGCATGATCTGGCCTCGCGCCACCGAGATCCTCGCCGCGGCGGCGACGAAACACGGCTTGCCCTTCATCCTCAGCACGGTGGCCACGGCGAGCATCGAGACCGTCGCCGAGATCACCGGCGGCAAGGCATGGTTCCAGCTTTACCATCCCGTCGAGGAGGATCTGCGGAACAAGCTGCTCGACCGCGTCGAGGCGGCGGGATTGCCCGTGCTCGTGATCCTCGCCGACACGCCCGTCTTCGGTTACCGCCCGCGCGAGATCCGCAACGGCCTCGCCATGCCGCCGAAGATGACCCTGCGCAACATCGCCCAGATGATGACGCGGCCGCACTGGTCCTTCGCCCAGCTCGCCACCGGCGTGCCCGAGTTCGCCACCTTGAAACCCTACCTGCCCGGTGGACTCGACATGAAACATCTCGGTCTTTTCATGAACCGGACCTTCTCCGGACGGCTCAATCCGGCTAAGCTCGCCTCGCTGCGCGACCGCTGGAAAGGCAAGCTGGTCGTCAAGGGCCTCGTCAGCGAGGAGGATGTCGAGACCGCTCTCGGGATCGGCGTCGACGGGATCATCGTTTCCAATCACGGCGGACGCCAGCTCGATGCCGGCGAGTCGACGATCGCGCCGCTGACCCGGCTCGCGCGGCGATTCGGCGACCGCACCACCATGATGCTCGACAGCGGCCTGCGCTCCGGTCCCGACATCGCCTGCGCGCTCGCGAGCGGAGCGCGCTTCGGCTTTCTCGGTCGCAGCTTTATGTATGGCGTCGCCGCGCTCGGGGAAAAGGGCGGTGACCACACCATGACGATGTTGAAGCGGCAACTCCGGCAAGTGATGGAACAACTCGCCTGCGAGCGGACGGGAGATTTTCCGAAACACCGCGTTGATCAGGGAGAACACTAAGATCGCTCTCACGCGATCAATGACTTCACAACCTCGCCCGCCACGCCGGTGAGGCGGAAGTCGAGGCCCTGGGCGCGGACGCTGAGTTTCTCGTGGTTGAAGCCTAACAAATGCAGAATTGTCGCGTGGAGGTCGTGGACGTGGATCTTGTCGGAGACGACGTTGAAGCCGAACTCGTCGCTCTCGCCGATGGTCTGGCCGGTCTTGATCCCGCCGCCCGCGAACCACATCGTGAAGGCGTTCGGGTGGTGGTCGCGCCCGTCGTTGCCGCCCTGCACCATGGGAGTGCGGCCGAATTCGCCGCCCCAGATGACGAGGGTGTCCTCGAGGAGTCCGCGCTGCTTCAGATCAGTGACGAGGGCGGCGCTGGCGCGGTCGGTGGCCTCGCACTGCTCCTTCAATCCCTTGGTGAGGCCGCCATGGTGGTCCCAGGCCTCGTGATGGATCTGCACGAAACGCACCCCGCGTTCGACGAGACGGCGGGCGGTGAGGCAGGCGTTCGCATACGAGGCTTCGCCGGGCTTGGCGCCATAAAGCGCGAGGGTGTCGGGATTCTCCTTGGCGATGTCGATCGCCTCGGGCGCGACCTGCTGCATGCGGTAGGCGAGCTCGTAGGAGCCGATCCGGGTCGCAATCTCGGGATCACCGACGAGACCGAGGCGTTTCTGATTGAGGGAGCGAACGCCTTCGATGGTGTCGCGCTGGAAGGAATCGTCGACGCCCTCGGGATTCGAAAGGTAGAGCACGGGATCACCGACGCTGCGGAAGGGCACGCCGGCGTAGGAGGTGGGGAGGAAGCCGCAACCGTAATTGTTCGCCCCGCCGCTGGCGCCCTTCTTGCCGGTGGAAAAAACGACGAAGCCGGGGAGATCGCGGTTTTCCGATCCGAGTCCGTAGGTGACCCACGATCCCATGCTGGGACGCCCGAACTGCTGCGAGCCGGTGCTCATGAAAATCTGCGCCGGGGCGTGGTTGAAGGCGTCGGTGACCATCGACTTCACGATGCAGAGGTCGTCGGCGATGGCCGCGGTGTGCGGGAGCAGTTCGGAAATCTCCGCACCGCTCTGGCCGTGTTTGGCGAACTTGTATTTCGGGCCGAGCAAGGTGCTGTTCGGCGAGATGAAGGCGGCCCGGTAACCTCGGAGCAATTCGGCGGGCGGGAGTTTGCCGTCCCACTTGGCGAGTTCGGGCTTGTTGTCGAAGAGTTCGAGGTGGCTCGGTGCGCCGCCCTGGAAGAGAAAAATGACGCGCTTCGCCTTCGGTGTGAAATGGGGACGCTGCCCCGCGAGCAGGGAGGCGGCGCCGAGGGCATGATCCTGCCCTAACAAGGACGCCAAGGCGATGCCGCCGAGTCCGACGCCGCAGTCGCGGAAAAACCACCGGCGGGTGTGGAAGCGGCGCTGTTCTTCGAGGAGTTCGGTGAGGTGTTTCATGGCGGATCACTCCTTGGTGAAGGTTTCGTCGAGATTCAAGAGAACGCGCGCGGCGAGGGTGTAGGCGGCGGTCTCGCCTTCGGGGCCGCTTTTCGTGGCGCGTTGTTTTTCCATCAGGGGTACCAGGGCCGCGATCTCGTCGGGCTGGGGCGGTCGTGCGAGGGTGAGACGCCAGGCGTAGTCGAGTCGTTCGGCTTGGTTGCTGCCGCCCTCCTTGAGGATGCGTTGGGCGAAGGCGCGGGCGGCTTCCATGGAGAGGTTTTCATTGAGCGCGACGAGCGCTTGGATTGGCGTGTTCGCTCGGGTCCGGCGGACGCAGGCGACATTGCCTTCGGGCGTGTCGAAGGTCTGGAGGAAGGGGTAGGGCGTGGTGCGGCGGCGCCAAGTGTAGACGGCGCGGCGGTAGCGGTCCTTGCCGGTGGCTTCCTTCCAGGGGAAGGGCGCGTAGCTCGCGGGCGGCTCGAAGAGGAACTGCGGCGCGGGCGGCATCACGGACGGGCCGCCGATGTCGAGCTGGAGGAGACCGCTCACGGACAACTGGATGTCGCGGATGATCTCGCCTTCGACACGGAAACGCGGACCGCGGGCGAGGAGGCGATTGTCAGGATCACGCGCGAGCAGTTCCGGCGTGACGCGGCTGTCCTGCCGGTAGGTGCGCGAGGTGAGGATGAGCTGGTGTAGATGCTTCAGGCTCCAGCCGTGCTCCATGAAATCGACGGCGAGCCAGTCGAGTAGTTCGGGATGGCTCGGAGCCTCGCCCTGGGTGCCGAATTCCTCGGGAGTGGCGACGAGTCCGGTACCGAAATAGGCCTGCCAGACGCGGTTGACGAGGGCGCGCGCCGTGGTTGGTGAGCGGCGGTCGACGAGCCACTTCGCGAAGGTGAGCCGGTCATCGCCGGCGTTTTCCGGCAGCGGATTGAGCACCGCGGGCACTCCGGGCGTGACGGACTCGGCCGGCTTGAGCCAGTCGCCGCGCTTCAACACGCTCGTGAGGCGCGGCTCCTCGCGGGCCATCAGAGTGAACTGGGTGACGCCCTCGGGATGCTGCGCCCAGAGCGCTTCGATCTCCGCGGTTGCCTTTGAGTATTTCTCCGCGAGTTCGGGATGGCGTTTTCCGGCAACTCTCCGCCATTGGCTGAAGATCGTCGCGACCTGTTGTGGGGTGCGTTGTTCGCGAGGCACCGCGAAGGCGGCCTGGACGAGCGGGGGCACGGGATCGGCCGAGGGAGCGGGTGAAGTCGTCGCACTGAGGCGGAAGCGTCCCATCTGCGCGGCCTGGAGGTCATCGGCATTCCACCCGCCGATCTTCTGCGAGAGTTTGAAAGTGAGATTCGTCCCATCGACCGGAGCGGCTGGAGTGAAGACGGCGACGCTTTCGAAATTGCGGCGGCCCGGTCCGAGATCGGACGACCAGCCGGTGTCAGGATTGCCGTCGATGGCGTAGCTCGCGGGACCAAAGTAGCGCTCCTTCGGCTCTTTCTCATTGAAGAGCGGATGCACCTTCGTTTTCTCCGGCGCCTGCAAGTCGGCGGTGGCGCGGGCGAACTTCACCGGCGCGGGTTTGCCGTCGGCACCGGTGCTGTCGACTTCGAACTCGGAGAGGCCGAAGGTGCCCATGAAGGAGCGTCCCGGTCCGTTCGCGGGGAGGTTGAGATCATTCAGCATCTCGAGACGGAAGCCGGTGATGCCTTTCAAATCCGACTTCAAGCGCATTACCGTGGTGCTTTTGGTAGGCTGGAATCCGGCGGCGATGAAGGAACCATCCGGCTGAGGAAGGATGCGCTGCCCTCCGGTGGCGTTCTTGTCGACCTCGGGACGGATCACGGTCCAGGCGGGTTTCGCGGCGGCGCGCCATTCGTCTTCCCACGCGGCGAGTTTCGCCTCCCAGTCGGGCGTTTCCTCGCGGAGACGCGTCTGGATCGCGGCGATGTCGCGGAGAATGTTCGCACGGCGCTGGTGTTCCTCGGGAGTGTAGACGCGCGGCTGGGCCTCGTGGTCGTTGTTGAGGAAGGCGAAGATTTCGTAGTATTCCTCCTGCGAAATGGGGTCGTACTTGTGGTCGTGGCACTGCACGCAGTTCAGTCCGAGCGAAAGGATGCCTTTTCCGATCGCGTCGATGCGGTCGAACATCGCCTCCATGCGGAACTGCTCGGGATCGACGCCGCCTTCCTCGTTGAGCATCGTGTTGCGGAGGTAGCCGGTCGCGACGATCTGCTCCTGGGTGACCTTGGGCAGGAGGTCGCCCGCAATCTGCTCGATGATGAATTGGTCGTAGGGCAGGTCGCGGTTGATCGCGCCGATGACCCAGTCACGGTAGAAGTGATTGATGCGCGGCTTGTCCTTCTCGTAGCCGTCGCTGTCGGCGTAGCGCGCCGCGTCGAGCCAGTGACGTCCCCAGCGTTCGCCGTGGTGGGGGGACGAAAGCAGGGCATCGATGGCCTTGTCGACTTCATCTGATTTGAACGCGCGTTGCTCAGCGATCGTCGGAGGCAGCCCGGTGAGGTCGAGGTGGATGCGGCGGAGCAGGGACGTCGGCGCGGCTGCGGGGGAAAAGTCGAGCCCCTCATGTGAAAGGCGGTCCTTGATGAAGGCGTCGATGGGATGAGACTCGCCGTTTTGCGGCAACGGGGCCTGCGCCGGAACCTGGAAGGACCAGTGATCGCGCTTGTCCTCGATCGTAACGCTTGCCTCGTCGGGGAAGTCAGCGCCCTGGTCGATCCACGCACGGAGGATGCCGATCTGCTCGGGCGTGAGGGGATCGGCCTTCTTCGGCATGCGGCCTTCGGGGCGGAGTCCGGCGACGAAGTGGATCAAAGTCGAGGCGGCACCGTCGCCCTTCACGAGCGCCGCTCCGAGTTCACCTCCGGCGAAGAGCGTCGGCTTGTGATCGAGCCGGAAATTCGCTTCCTGGTGTTTCGGACCGTGGCAGTCGTAGCAGGCCCCTGCGAAGATGGGCTGCACGTCCTTCACGAAATCGATCTGCCGCGTCGCCGCGGGAGGAAGTTTGGCGAGATCGGCCTTGGTCAATTCGAGCGCGGTCGTGTCGCGGATGACAAAACCCTCGGGCCAAGGGGCGCCGGCGTCGATCCAGGCGCGGAGTTTGCCAACCTGTTCCGGTTTCAGCGCCTGGGACTCCTTCGGCGGCATCGCCTCATCCGCATCGAGGCGGGCGACGCGATGGATGAAATCGGCCTCGGCACTTTTGCCATTGGCGAAGGGCGCTCCATTCTCACCGCCCTTGCGGAGATGTTCGGAGGAGTCGAGCCGGAATTCGCCCTTTTGCTGGCGAGGCCCGTGGCAGGAGACGCAGGAGTTCTCGAGGATCGGGCGGATGTCGCGCTGAAAATCGAAACGCTCCGCAGCGGGCGGAAGATCGGCGGCGTGCGAAGCCGCTACGACCAAGGGCAGGCAAATCCAAAGAAACCGGTTTCCTGAAATCATGGGGGCAGGGGTTGGAAAACCTCCCTCAACGATCGGACCGGGGAACCTCAGAGTCTTGGACGCAGTGCGGGCGTTTTGGTATGATTCGATCATATTCCCGGTCCGTGATCAGGGCGGCCACGGGTCAAAGTTCGGCCGCCTTCACCTTCGCCACCGCCGCATCGACGCGTGACTCGTCGAGTCCACCACCAACGAGCAGGTCGTTGAAACGGGAAAAGTCGCTGGTCAGGACACAGACCGCGTAGGCCCGGGACTCCACCGTCGGCGAATCGAGGGCGTCGCGGAAAATCGGGCGCGCCGCCTCGCTCGTTTGGTCGAGAAGGAGGGCGGCGTAGGCGTCTTTGGTTTCCCAGTCGAGGTCCGCACTCCACTCCGAGGAGATCGTGCGGACGAGGTCATCGGTGAGGACGTCGCGCAGTCCTTCGATTTCGTCGAAGTCGCGTTCCGCGAGGGCGGCGCGGATTCGGTCAAGGGTCCCATCCGGAACGGGGTTCGATGTGTGTTTCGTGGGAAGCGGTGGCGGGGTGGCCGGAGCAGCCGGACGTCGTTGCAGGATTTCCTCAGGAGTGAAGATCCGGCCGCCGAGCCGTTCCTCGTTCGCCACTTGCCGCAGCCAGTCGCAACCGCAGGCGCGCAGATGTTCTTCAAACCGGTATTGGGTCGCGCCCTGCAGGGTAAAGCCTGCTCCGGTCGATTGTGTGCCCCAGCGTTCGCCGAGGCTGATGGGAGTGGCCGGGTTATCCGTGTGCAGATGCACTTCAAGAAGGGTTCCGCGGGAGGGATCTCCCGGCATGGGTCCGGTTCCGAGGGTGATGGCAGGCATGACGTTGTTGGGAATACCGGATCCCGCGGGTTTCGGCAATCCTGCAATTCGCCTCTCGTCTTCGCGTGATGGCCAAAGCCGGAAAAACTTTCTAGTATGGTCGGATGAGATGGCTCCCGATTCTATCCGCGCTCCTGTCGCTCGCCGGCACCGCCACGGCCGCCGACCGTCCCCCGAATCTCGTCTTCATCCTCACGGACAACCAGGGCGCGTGGACCCTGGGCTGCTACGGCAATCCTGACATTCGCACACCGCACATCGACCGGCTCGCCTCGGAGGGGATGCGTTTCACCCGGGCGCTGAGCAGCAATCCCGTCTGTTCTCCGACGCGGGCGACCTTTTTGACCGGGTTGATTCCCTCGCAGCACGGGGTGCATTCCTTCCTCGATCCGAAGTTCATGGTCGGTCCCGAGGCCTTTTACACCCTCGATGAATTCGAAACCCTGCCGGAGATACTTCACGGTGAGGGCTACACCTGCGGCCTCGTCGGAAAATGGCATCTCGGCGCGAACCTGACTCCGCAGGACGGCTTCTCGACCTGGATCACGATGGAGCGCGGGAGCACGAAAGACTTTTACACCGACCCCATCATCGAGGACGGCGAGATCAAACCGACACCCAAATACCTGACCGATCTCTGGACGGAGCGGGGAAAACGCTTCATCACGGAGCAGAAGGGGAGCGAAAAGCCCTTCTTCCTCTACCTCGCCTACAACGGCCCCTACAACCTGAGTCCGCTCCTCCTCGAGCCGGCGAAGAATCGTCATGCCGCCACCTATGCGGACCAATGGCTGCCCTCGTTCCCGCGCGACACGATGCATCCCTGGCAGGACGCCAACAAACCTTATCACAACAACCTCACCAGCATCCGCCGCGTCGCCGCGGAGACGAGCGCGGTCGACGACGGGGTCGGAGAGATTCTCGCGGCACTGAAGGTGAATGGATTCGAGGAGAACACCCTCGTCGTCTACGCCGCCGACCAGGGCTGGATGGGCGGTCAGAATGGATTCTTCGGCATGGGCGACCACACCAAACCCATCGCGGCGCACGATCTGATGATGCAGATTCCACTGATCTTCCGGCAGCCGGGGGCGGTGACAGCGGGGACGAGCGACCTGCTCGTAAGCAATTACGATTTCCTCCCCAGCGTGCTCGACCAGCTCGGCTTGGGACACCGCATTCCGAAAGCAGCGAATTTGCCGGGCCGTAGTGTTGCGCCGGTGCTGAAGGGCGGCACGGTCGAGTGGACGAACGAAATGATCTACGAGATGGAGGGCTGCCGCTCTTATCGCGACGACCGGTGGAAGATCGTGCTGCGTCGTTTTCCGACGGGCCCCTCGGAGTTCTACGATCTGCAACATGATCCCCACGAGCGGTTCAACCTTTTCGGCCAAGCGGAACTCGCGGCGAAGCAGTCGGAAATGATCGCGAAGCTCGAGGCGAAGTTCGCGACCTACGCCGATCCGCAATACGACCTTTGGAAAGGCGGCCGTTCCAAGGCGAAGCTCCACACGCCGCGCGAGTGAAGAGGGTTGGGTGCTGGAGCCGACCCTCTTTCATCCCGGGAAGAGCGGCGACGTGGACCTCACCACTACGATTCGCCCGCTCCGCCGACCGACTTCCAATCGGGCTCCGGCACCTGGATGGGTTTGCCGCAGTTCACGAAGGGGCAGGGCATCTCCGTGCCGAATTGATCGGGCGTGGCCGAGAGTTTGCGCCGACAATGCGGGCAGATGAATTTGAGGGTGTGCGTCGGCAACTTGATGTCCTCCGGAGTCGGCACCATGAACTCCTTCCCGCAGTCGGGACAGTCGAGGATGGTGTGATACAACTCGCGACCGGCGGAGAGGCGCGAGGAGCAATGCGGGCATTCGAAACGGAGTGGCATAACCTGTTGAAAGAGCATCTTTTATACCGCCTTCCGAACGAATGCGCAGGGGAAAAGTTGAAGCGTGGCGGAATTGCCCTAAAGAAGAGGAGGTTTTCATGATGAGCGATTTGCAACTAGAGGTCTTCTGCGGCGGGATTTTCCAGACGAACGGTTATCTCGTCACGCTTGGCGGGAAGTCGTGGGTCTTCGACGCGCCCGAGGGTATCACCGCTTGGCTCGGGGAAAACGGCGTGAGCCCCGAGGCATTGATCCTGACCCATCAGCATCACGACCACGTCCTCGACGTCGGGCGTATCCAGTCGGCCTTCGGATGTCCGGTCTACGCGCACTCGGAGCCGTCGGAGGAACTGACGCTCTCGAAGCGGCTCGAACGCATGATGGGCATCCCCTGCGAGATCGATCCCTACACGGTCGACCATCGCTTTGACGGGCTAGACTCGATCGATCTCGGCGGTCTCGTGCTCGATCTTTATCACGTGCCGGGCCATTCGCCTGACAGCGTCTGTTTCAAGCTGCGCGGCGTGCCCCTCCTGATCGGGGGCGACGTCCTTTTCGCCGGCAGCATCGGCCGCACCGATTTTCCGAACGGCGATCACGAACTGCTCCTCTCGGGGATCCGGAAAAAGCTCTGGCCGTTGCCTGATGAGACGGAGGTGCTGCCCGGGCATGGTCCGGCGACGACGATCGGACGGGAAAAGGCGACCAACCCGTATCTCGCCTGAGCGGCGATTGCGAAAAGGGCGGCGAGAATGCCAAGATTCGCGGAGCCTTGCGGGCGGTGATCTGGCATGTTAGGCGGATATGAATCCGCAAATGCTGCGCGTCCTCAGCGCGATCTTTTTCCAAGCGGGGATCTTTTCGATCCTGCTCTCGATTTTCATCTGGTGGTATCTCGGCAGCGACGAGCCCGATGAGCAGGCCCACGCCGAGCGATTCGGGATCTTCGTCGGGCTTTGGGCTCCGACCCTGCTGATCCTTTCGAACCGCTTCGACCGCTTCGCCGACAAGGCAACCGTCGTGCCCGCACTGAAGCCGGAGCATCAGGAGGAGCGCGGCGAAGGGTGAAAACAAAAAAAGCGGCAGGCTTCCGCCTGCCGCTTCCTTGAAAATCGCTGATTGCCGGATAGGCGATCAATCCTTCTTCTCGACGACCTTCTTCTCGAGGACCTTATCGATGAGGCCGTATTCGGCGGCGACGGCGGCGGGCATGTAGTTGTCGCGGTCGGAGTCGCGCTCGATTTCCTCGATCGTCCGGCCGGTGTGGAAGGCGATGATCTTGTTGAGGCGCTTCTTCAACGAATACATGAACTCGACGGTGCGCTCCACGTCGGAGGCGGTGCCCTGGGCGCCGCCGGAGACCTGGTGGATCATGATGTGGGCGTTCGGCAGGGCGTAGCGTTTGCCCTTGGTGCCGGCGGTGAGGAGGACGGCGCCCATGCTCGCGGCCATGCCCATGCAGTAGGTGTTCACATCACAGGTGACGAACTGCATCGTGTCGTAGATCGCGAGGCCGGCGGTGACGGAGCCACCGGGGCTGTTGATGTAGATGTTGATGTCCTTGTTCGGATCCTGCATCTGCAGGTAGAGCATCTGGGCGATGACGTAGTTCGCGAGCGGATCGCTGACCTGTTCGCCGATGAAGATGATGCGATCCTTCATCAAGCGGGAGAGAAGGTCGAACTGGATCATCGTGTTCCCCTCCTTCTCGATCACGCTGACGTTCTTCATCGGATCGATGATGCGCTGCTGGAGGTGCGCGGGGAGGAGCGGGGAGAGTTCCTGGACGGAGTCGAGATCGGGAGAGCGCATGGGATGGGCGGTTGGGGTGGGAGATGGCTGAAGGGATGGACGCGGGGCCCGGGCGGAACTTACGCGGTTTCGGCGGGGGCTTCGACTTCGTTGATGACGGCGTTTTCGCGGATCAGGGCGATCGTCTTGGAGACACGGATGTCGTGGCGCAGCTCGGGGAAGGCGTTGCGGTCGCGGAACTCGCGGGCGACCTTCTTGAGGGGACGGCCTTGGCGGTAGGCGATCATGGCGACGTGCCGGGTGAGTTCGTCGTCGCTGACGGTGACACCTTCCTTCTCGGCGATCTGATCGAGGAGGAACATGACCTTGACGTTGTTCTTGGCCTGCTCTTCGGCGCTGCGGATGAGATCTTCCTGGTTTTTGGAGATGTCTTCTTCGGTCATGCCCTGCTCGTAGCCGCGCGAGACCATCTGGTTCACCTGGCGCTGGGTCTCATTGAAGACGATGTGCTGGGGCACGTCGAAGGCGGCGTCCTTGGTGAGTTTGCCGAGGATCTGGTTGTCGATGATCTGCGAGCGCATGCGTTCGCGCTGCTGCTCGAACTGGCCGCGGACGCGCTCTTTCAACTGATCAAGCGACTCGAGGCCGAGGGTGGCGGCGAAGGCGTCGTTCAGCTCGGGAAGTTCGCGGGCCTTCACTTTGGTGACGGTGACTTCGTAGCTGACAGTCTTGCCGGCGACGACGGCGACGGGGAATTCCTCGGCGAAGGTCGCGTCGAAGGTCTTCGTTTCGCCCTTGCTCATGCCGAGAACGGCGGCGGAGAGACCGGGGATGAATTCGCGAGCTTCCTGGCCTTCCTCCGGGAGATCGACCCAGTGGTCGGTGCCGGTGGCGAGGGGGCCGACTTCCTTCTCGACCTGATCGGCGAGGGGCTGGCCATCGAGCGAGGCGGTGTAGTTGACGACAGCGAGATCGCCGGCGCGCGTGGCTTGGTCGACATCGACGGGCTGGGCGTGTTGCTTGCGGGTGTTGTCGAGGTAGTTGTCGACCATCTCGTCGGTGACTTCCATCTTCGCGACTTCGACGGCGATGCCCTTGTATTCGGGGACCTCGACCTCGGGTTCGGTGACGACCTCGACGGCGAGCATGTAGGAGCCATCGGCTTCAAACTGTTCGCGCTCGACCTGGGCGATGCCGAGGATGGTGAGAGATTCCTTGATGCGCGCTTCGGCGTAGGCGGAGCGGGCGAGACGGTCCTTCAACTCGCCTTCGATGGATTCGGCAAAACGTTTTTCGATCACCGCGGAGGGGATCTTGCCCGGACGGAAGCCGGGGACCTTGGCCTGGGTCGAGTAAGCGGAGACGATTTCCCGGCGGGTTTTCTTGACCGTATCGGCCGGAATCGCGGCGGAGAGACGGGCTTTGCACTCGGGAAGACGTTCGACAGTGATGTTCATGGGTTTCGGCAGGTCTCCCGGGATACGATCATCCGGTCCCGGGAGGGCGGGGAATTTAGACCACCCCCCGGGACTTTGCACCCGATAAATTTCCCACCCAATCCGGGTCAGATTTCTCTGCAAAATGCCGCGAGATCGGCCGGGAGCGGGCAATGCCACTCGCGGTCCTCCCAGCCGAGCGAGGCGGCGTGGAGGGCCTGGCGGTCGAGAAGAAGTCGGGCGGCGAGGTCGGGGGTCCAGCCGGTCTGGATGAAATCGAGGTAGCAGCGTTCGTCGGGGCCGTAGAGCTTGTCCCCGACGATGGGATGCCCCGCGTGGGCGGCGTGGACGCGGATCTGATGCATGCGGCCGGTGAGGGGATGGCAGCGGAGCAGGGAAAAACGGTCGCCGCGAGCGGTGGCTTTTTCGAAACGACGAACCACCTCGAAACGCGTGATCGATTCCTTTCCGTCGGGATGCACGATCTGCTTCACCCAAACGGGCGATTCGGTGACGTCGCCTTTTCGCAGGAGCGGCCCGTCGACGAGGAATTCATCGCGCTCCGGCCAGCCCCAGGTGATGGCGAGGTAGGATTTGCGGAACTCCCTGCGTTCCATTGCCTTGCCGAGCATGCGGGCGGCGGCTTTGTGTTTCGCGACGAGGACGATGCCGCTCGTCTCGCGGTCGAGTCGGTTGATGAGGGAAAGGTGGCCGCCGCAGGCCCGTTCGTAGGCGCAGAGGGCCTCGAGACCGTCGAGCAGGGTCGGCGGATTCCCCGGCACCGAGGGATGCACCATCAAATGGGGCGGCTTGTCGACGACGAGGTAATCCTCGGTCTCGTCGAGCACGGTGAAATCGGGGATGTAGAGGCGGAGGTCGATGATTTCACAATAAACCGGGCCGGATTGCTTTGCCCGCGTATTTCTCGCCAGACCGGGGCGGGACCGGCTGCCAGGGCCGTTTTCGGGGCCATAATTGCTGGACGAAGCCCGCATTTGCGCTAGAGGTTTCCCCCTTTTCCACCTTTCGGACCCCCTCCCATGTCGGCCCAGAAACAACAGACCCTCGCGGCTGCCGCCGCTGTCACCGGCACCTCCCTGCACACGGGCGCTCAGGTGACGCTCACGATGACGCCTGCTCCCGTGAATACCGGGATCAAATTCCGCCGCGTTGATCTGCCCGACAAACCCTTCATCAACGCCCACGTCTCCAAGGTGCAGACCGTCGAACGCGCCACGACCCTCGCCGAAGGCTCCGTGAAGGTCCACACCGTCGAGCACGTCATCTCCGCCCTCGTCGGCATGGGAGTCGACAACGCCATCATCGAGATGGATGCGAACGAGCCGCCCATCGGCGATGGATCGGCCCGTCCCTTCGTCGATTGCATCAAGAAAGCCGGCATCGTCGAGCAGGAGGCGAACCGCCGTGTCTTCGAGATCCGCGAGCCCATCCACCTCGAGACCAAGACGGGATCGATCCTCACGATCGTGCCCGACAAGGGCTTTCGCGTCTCCTGCACCCAGGTCGGTCCGAACGGGCGCATGACCCAATACTTTTCCACCGAGATCACTCCCGAGACCTACGAAAAGGAAATCGCCCACGCGCGCACTTTCGTTTATTACGAGGACGTCCAGCCCCTCCTCGAAAAGGGCCTCATCAAGGGCGGCAGCCTCGAAAACGCTGTCGTCGTGAAGGGCGATTCGGTGATGAGCAAGGAGGCGATGCGTTATCCCGAGGAATTCGCCCGCCACAAGATCCTCGACATCATCGGCGATCTCATGCTCAGCGGGAAACGCATCATGGGCCACGTCATCGCCGTGAAGCCCGGTCATGGTCCGAATACTCAGATGGCCGAGAAGCTCGCGAAGACCTTCGCCCAGACCCTCGCGGCCGTGCCTTCGGTCACCATTCCCACGGGAGAGAGTGTGATGAGCAACATCGAGGTGCAGAAGCTCCTCCCGCACCGTTATCCCTTCCTCATGGTCGATCGCATCATTGGATTCGAAAGCGAATTCAAATGCACCGGCGTGAAACAGGTGACGATCAACGAGCCTTACTTCCAAGGGCACTTCCCCGGTCACCCGGTCATGCCCGGCGTGCTGCAGGTCGAGGCGATGGCCCAGGTCGCGAGCATTTCCCTCCTCCGCCAGCCCGACAACCAGGGGAAAATCGGTTATTTCATGAGCGCGGACAACGTGAAGTTCCGCAAGCCCGTCTTCCCCGGCGACACCCTCATCATCGAGTCCGAACTAACGAAAGTCCGTGGCAACATCGGTGTCGCGAAATGCCGTTGCACGGTCAATGGTGAGACGACTTCCGAAGGCGAGCTGAAATTCGCGCTGATGGATTGATCGGATATGGCCAACGACATTCATCCCACGGCGATCATCGATCCGGGCGCGGAGCTCGGGGACGGCATCGTGATCGGGCCCTACTGCGTGATCGGCGCTGGCGTGAAGCTGGGCGACGGGTGCCGGCTGCACAATCACGTGACCTTGGCAGGACCGAGCGAGATCGGGCCGAACAACGAGTTTTATCCCTATGCCTCGATAGGACAACGGAGCCAGGATTTGAAATATGCCGGGGAGCCGACCTGGTTGCGGATCGGAAGCCACAACACCTTCCGCGAGTTCTGCACGGTGAACCGCGCGACCTCGGCGGGTGATGCGACCGTGGTCGGTAGTTACGGCAACTTCCTCGCCTACAGCCACGTCGGTCACGACTGCATCGTCGGCGACCACGTCATCTTCTCGAACAACGGCACGGTTGGCGGACATTGCCTCGTCGGCGATTACGCGATCATCAGCGGCCTGACGGCGGTGCACCAGTTCTGTCGCCTTGGCGCCCATTGCATCGTCGGCGGTTGCGCGAAGGTGGTGAAAGACATCCCGCCGTTCATGATGGCCGACGGCAATCCCGCCGAGGTCCGCGCGATCAATTCCGTGGGACTGAGCCGCCGCGGTTTCAGCGAGGACACCGTCGCCCGCATCAAGAAAGCCCATCGCGTCCTTTACCGCGAAAAGCGCAACGTCAGCGAATCCGTCGAGATCCTGCGCGCGTGGCCCGATCGCTGTCCCGAGATCGACCGACTCATCGAGTTTGTGGCGGGATCGGAGCGGGGGATCTGTTGAGAGAAGCCGCTTCCTTTGTCCGTCGTGGTGGTGGCGCGCGTATTTACCGACATGCCCGAACTCGCCGAAGTCGAATACTACCGCAAGCAATGGGATCCCGGGATCGGCGGCACCGTGGCCCGGGTCCTGACCCATCCGGCCGCGCGCATCTATCGCGACATCGCCGCGACCGCGGTTGAGAAAGGGCTGCGCGGACGCTCCTTCCTCGCGAGTCAGACGCACGGCAAACAGATGCTGTTTTCCTTCTCCGGCGGTGCCTGGCTCGGACTGCATCTCGGGATGTCTGGCGAACTCCGCACCGAACCGGGGGGGCATGCTCCAGCGAAACACGAGCACCTCGTGCTCGATCTCGGCGATCAATCGCTCGTCTTCAGCGACTATCGGATGTTCGGCAAACTCAGCCTCGACCTCGTCGATGACGACGGACCGCCCGCTTGGTGGCGCGAGTTGCCGCCGCAGCCGCTCGATCCCCGCTTCACCAAAAAGCGCGTGAAGGAATTCGTGCGCCGTTTTCCGAAGACACCTCTCAAGACCCTGCTTCTCGATCAACGTGGTTTCCCCGGCATCGGCAACTGGATGGCAGACGAGATCTGCTGGCAGTTGCGCCTCCCGCCGCAGATGCTCTCGGGTTCACTCGATGAAACAAAGCTCGACGACGTCTGGACAGAAACCCGCCGTGTTTCCCGCGAGGCGATGCGCGTCATCGGCAGTGATTGGGGCGATCTTTCCGATGCCTGGCTGATGAACCACCGCTGGCGCGACGGCGGAATCTGCCCGCGCCGCGGTTGCCGCACCGAGCTGGTTCGCGAGGATCTCCGTGGACGCACGACCTGCTGGTGTCCCTCTTGTCAGGGATAGAGGTCGGAGGTCGGA